>Ga0208450_1000868_pt1 | contig 15258 bp, 15 predicted proteins | sample MalvireepMed_908_FD_184249 | JGI IMG/M metagenome (GOLD analysis project Ga0208450, IMG submission 184249) | Marine viral communities from the Global Malaspina Expedition - Malaspina viral metaG DeepMed_908 (SPAdes) (version 2) | ecosystem: Environmental > Aquatic > Marine > Oceanic | place... | reverse complement strand
ACGGCAACACAGTGGAAGATGTCCGGGGTCTGGTAATTATGTGCCAGGATCGCGGCCCCGCGTTCCTTCTTGATCCGGTTGATGGCGTGCACGTAAGGCGCGTAGACGGGCCACTCGATTTCCGGGATATGGTTGCGGACGCGCTCGTAAAGATGCGCGGTTTCGCGGGCCACGGCCGGGGTATACTTCAACTCCGGACGCTCCATCACGCCAAAACGTTCCGCCGCAGTTTGCGCCTGTCTGGTCGCCTGAGCGGTGGTGCCTGTTTCCAACCGGGTCATGGAAAACCCTCCCGTCTTCGTCTATTATGCTCAATTTGAGCATAATCAGGTTTCAAAAGAACCCGGCAATGCCGGGGAACACTTCACATAAGACTTTGCCTTTGCGAATGCAAGTCAGCCGGACTATGGCGACCGGCCGCTGCAGCATCGTTCATTCGAACAATTTTGACTTTTCCGCGTCTTCTGCGGGGGCCGATTCAGGCGTTTGAGCAAGTACCGTTTCGAGCACGAACTCGGCCTGTGCAGCAAATTTCAGCGCTGGATTGATGCCCAGCCCGAAGGCCCTGGTCACACCGCCCAGCACATGTTCGATCCGCACGGACCCGTTGCTCTGCTCGTCGGAAACAAATTTGATCGACAGATGTTCGGGATCGCCCTCTTTGCCGGTCACGTCACCTATCGGCTTGGAAAACAGCCCGACCTTGTTATCAGCCGCCACCTTCGCCCATTCCGGCCCCTTGCGCAGAAAGGCGATGAAAGCACGCGCCTGGTCGACAGGCAGCATCATCGCATGTCCGCCACCTTCTGCGCCGCCCTGCGCGGGAATGACAATAGATGCCATCAGCAGCAGCCCGCGGTCCTTGTCCGGCACCGCCGAGCAATAGGTGAAGCCGATCCGGTCGGTGGAAAGGTCGGTCACCTGCGCCGGATCACCGATGATGGCGCCGAAGGGGGTGATGACAAACTTGCTTTCCGGATCAAAGGTGGCGCGATCCGGGTCGAAATCTCCAGCGACGGCAAACACCGTGAACCCAAACAAAAGCACCGCTGCAGCGAATACCCGTGAAATCCCGCAATTCATGAGCTGTCTCCTCCTGATGCCGGAGCATCTGCTTTCAGCATCCGTATCCGGCGCAATAGAGTCAACTGCCGGGGGCGTCCTCTTCCGGTTCCGCCCGCCTGCGGAACCAGAGCAATTGGAATGCAATTTCTTGCCGGTAACATTTAGGATATTAACCGGATATTCACCATGTTTCCCCAAAAACAGTATAGCCAACACTGCAGGAATTGATCGCCCGTCGCCCCTTGAGGGGCTGTTCGATGTTTCTCATTTTGTAGAGTTTGTACATGACCAGTCTCATGACGAACGTCGCAGCTATTGCGGCACTTGACACATTACGGACCATCAACCGGTCGATGGAAGCGACCCAGGCGCGGGTCTCGTCCGGCTTTCGAATTGAAAACGCGTCGGATAACGCAGCTTATTGGTCGATTGCGACAACCATGCGATCCGACAACAAGGCGCTTTCGGCCGTCGAAGACGCGCTATCCCTTGGAGCCGCCACAGTAAATACTGCCTATACCGGCATGGACGGTGCCATCGAAATAGTCGACGAGATCAAGGCCAAACTTGTGGCCGCGCGTGAACCGGGTGTCGACAAGGGAAAGATCAACAAGGAACTCACCGAGCTGAAAAACCAGATCCGGTCGATCGCCGAATCCTCCAGTTTCAACGGTGAGAACTGGCTCATCGCCTCTGCTGGCCAAGCAACGACATATGCGCTTGCCAAAACGGTGGTTGGATCGTTCAACCGGGCGGCCGATGGAACGGTTTCGATCTCGACCCTGAATTATGATCCCAACCCCGCCTCCACCGGTTCGCGTTATCTGATCGACGATCTCAACGGCGGCGACGAGGGCATTCTGACGTCAGACGGATACGCCCTGGCAATCGGCGCCAGCCAGCTCTGGGCTCTCGTCCTGTCCACCAGCCCCGGTGTTCACCAGAACGAAATCAGCCTGTCCTCCACAACGACAAATGCCGAGCTCGACGAAATGATCGTGGTGGTGGACATGATGATGTCTGACATGATCGATGCTGCCGCAGAGCTTGGCGCGCTGAATAGCCGTATAGGGATTCAGAGTGATTTCATTGCCGATCTTAGAGATACGATCGAACGCGGTATCGGGCGTCTCGTTGATGCAGATATGAACGATGAATCCACACGTCTCAAGGCACTGGAGACGCAGCTGCAGCTCGGCATTCAGGCATTGTCGCTCTCCAATTCGAGCACTCAATCGATCCTCCAGCTGTTCGGGTAAGCATCCGGACACGCCATCTCACTGAATACAGAGGCAAACCTGGCGCAAGCGCGGCCCGCCGCCGGTCCGGCTGATCAATTTCACTGATGATTGCGTTCAATCAAATGCACTTGTCGAATGCGGGGAAATCCCTAATGTCGCCGGGCATTCTAGGAGCCAACCGATGTCCGCATCCCGTCCCGCCGCCGCCAGTGCGCCCCTGCCCTGGCTGATCATCATTGCCGGCTCGCTGATCGCGCTGATGTCCTTCGGACCGCGTTCGGCCATGGGTTTCTTCCAGCTCCCGATGCTTGCCGATACGGGATGGGACCGGACCACATTCGGCCTCGCCATGGCGGTGCAGAACCTTTTCTGGGGTCTGGGGCAGCCGGTCTTCGGCGCCATAGCCGACAAGTACGGCACCTGGAAAGTGCTGGCCCTGTCCGCGCTTGTCTATTCCAGCGGACTTTTCATCATGTCGGTGGCCCCGACCCCCGGCTGGTTCTATATCGGCGGCGGCGTTCTTGTCGGCCTCGGCATCGCCTCGGCGTCCTTCGGCATTGTGCTGGCAGCCTTCGCCCGCAATGTCGCGCCGGAACAGCGCTCCATGGCCTTTGGCATCGGCACCGCCGCAGGCTCGGCCGGCATGTTCGTCTTTGCGCCGTTGAGCCAGGGCCTGATCGACGCCTATGGCTGGCAGGAAGCGCTGGTCTGGATGGCAGCGATGATGTTCATCATCCCGTTCCTGGCCATTCCTCTGCGTGGCAACTCCAAGTCCGGCACGCAATCAGCGCTGCAGTACAAGCAATCCATCGGCGAAGCCCTGCGCGAGGCGCTTGGTCACAAGAGCTACCTGCTGCTGGTCTCCGGCTTCTTCGTCTGCGGCTTCCAGGTGGCCTTCATCACCGCCCACTTCCCCGCCTATCTGCGCGATATCGGCATCGAAAGCTCCTATGCGGTCTTGTCGCTGGCGCTGATCGGCTTTTTCAACATCATCGGCTCGCTGGCTTCGGGCTATATCGGCCAGCGCTATTCCAAGCCGATGGCGCTGGTCTGGATCTATATCGGCAGGTCAATCGCCGTCACCGCTTTCCTGCTGCTGCCGCAAACCGGCACATCCGTCATCATCTTCGCCATCGTCATGGGCCTGCTGTGGCTGTCGACCGTACCGCCGACCAACGCTCTGGTGGCGATCATGTTCGGCACCGGCCATCTGGGCATGCTCGGCGGCGTGGTCTTCCTGGCGCACCAGATCGGCTCTTTCCTCGGCGTCTGGCTCGGCGGCTACCTCTACGATATCTTCGGCACCTACAACCCGGTCTGGTGGCTGGGCGTGGCACTGGGAATTTTCGCCGCCATCGTGCACTGGCCGATCAGGGAACAGGCTGTCGAGCGGCCGGCGCTGATGCCCGCGGAATAGACTTGAACGTCATTGTCATACGGCTGTTACTGAAACTCGGTCAATTGCGCGCATCAGGGTAAACCCAACGCGACGGAGACAGCCATGAACGAGATGTTCAAGCCAGAAGACGCAATCATCAACCTCACCGAGATCCGCGAAGCAGAAGAAGACGTCGGCCGCAACCCGAGCAGCAACCCGACCATGGGCGACGTCATCAACCGGCGCTTCTCACGGCGCGGTTTTCTCGGTGGTTCCCTTGCTGTGGCAGCAATCGGATCAACGGTCAGCCCTCTGGCGTTGATGATTGCCGACGAAGCCCGCGCCGAAGGCATGAGCGCTTTCAGCTTCACCGAAATTGAAGCCGGTGTCGATGAGACCCATCACGTGGCCGAAGGTTATGATGCCGACGTGTTGCTGCGCTGGGGAGACAGGGTGTTTGCCGATTCTCCGGACTTCGATCCGATGAACCAGACAGCCGAGAGCCAGCTCAAACAGTTCGGCTACAACAATGATTATGTCGGTTTCGTACCGCTTGACGAGACCGGCGATCACGGCCTGCTGGTGGTCAATCACGAATATACCAACGCCGAGCTTATGTTCCCGAACTGGGCCACGATCGGCAAGGACGGTGAAGGCAAGGACAAGGTGATGATGGGCGAGTTCACCAGGGAAATCGTCGACATCGAAATGGCTGCCCATGGCGGCACGGTCATTGAAATCCGCAAGCAAAACGGCAAGTGGGCTCCGGTGCTCGACGGCAAGATGAATCGCCGCCTGCATGTCGGCACCGAAATGATGCTGACCGGTCCCGCGGCCGGCCATGACCGGCTCAAGACAAATGCCGACGCGTCCGGCACCAAGGTGTTCGGCACACTCAACAACTGCGCCGGCGGCGTCACTCCCTGGGGCACATGGCTGATGGCGGAGGAAAACTTCCACGGCTACTTCACCGGCGAGCTGCCCAAGGGGCACCGCGAAACCGAAAACTACGAGCGCTACGGCGCACCGGCCGGCTGGTACAATTGGGGCCAGCACCACGAGCGCTTCGACGTCTCCAAGGAACCCAATGAGCCGAACCGGTTCGGCTGGGTTGTCGAAGTCGATCCGATGGATCCGAACTCTTTGCCCAAGAAACGCACGGCCCTTGGCCGCGTCAAGCATGAAGGCGCCGAAAGCGTTCTCAACACGGACGGCCGGGTGGTGTTCTATTGCGGTGATGATGAGCGCTTCGACTATGTCTACAAATTCGTCACGGCCGCGAAATACAATCCTGATGACCGCGCCGCCAACATGGATCTTCTCGATGACGGCACGCTCTATGTCGCGCGCTTCAATGAGGACGGCACCGTCGACTGGATGCCGATGGTTCATGGTACCGGCCCGCTCACAGAAACCAATGGCTTTGCCAGCCAGGCCGATGTGGTGATTGAAGCCCGCCGCGCCGGCGATCTGCTGGGCGCTACCAAGATGGACCGTCCGGAAGACGTTCAGCCCAATGCGAAGACCGGCAAGGTCTATTGCATGCTGACCAACAACACCCGCCGCAAGGAGGGTGACGAAAACCCGGCCAACCCGCGCGCCAACAACGCGTTCGGCCACATCATCGAGATCACCGAAACCGATGGCGATTTCGCCTCCACCAAATCGACCTGGGAAGTCCTGCTCAAATGCGGCGATCCGTCGGTTGCCGAAGTCGGTGCCTCTTTCTCCTCCGCGACAACAGCGAACGGCTGGTTCGGCATGCCCGACAATTGCGCCATCGACGCTGACGGCCGTTTGTGGGTGTCGACCGATGGCAACTCTGCCAAGAAAACCGGGCGCGCCGATGGCCTCTGGGCGGTCGATACCGAAGGCGAGGCGCGTGCGACCTCAAAGCTGTTTTTCCGGGTTCCGGTTGGCGCCGAAATGTGTGGTCCGCTGTTCGACCCCAAGGGCGAAACAGTGTTTCTTGCAGTTCAGCATCCGGGTGATGAAGGACTGGCGACCTTTGAACAACCCGCCACTCGCTGGCCGGATTTCAAGGATGACATGCCGGTTCGCCCGGCAGTGGTGGCTGTCACCAGACAGGGTGGCGGCAAGATCGGCATGGCCTGACCGCCTGGAACTACCATTAGACTGCAAAGGGCGCCGCATGGCGGGCGCCCTTTGTGCTTTCGACAACCTCATGTCACGAGCGGATTACAACCCCAGCTCCGACAGGCCCGGGTGATCGTCGGGCCGCCTGCCCTGCGGCCAGTGAAACTTGCGATCAGCCTCTTCAATCCTGACGTCATTGATGCTGGCGTGACGCGTTTTCATGTAGCCTGCGTCGTCAAACTCCCAGTTCTCGTTTCCATAGGACCGGTACCAGGCACCGTCTGAATCATGCCACTCATAGGCAAACCGGACGGCAATATGGTTGCCGCTGAAGGCCCAGAGCTCCTTGATCAGGCGGTACTCCAGCTCCTTCTCCCACTTGCGTGTCAGAAAGGCTTCTATCTCCTTGCGGCCGTTGATGAAATCGGACCGGTTTCGCCACCGCGAGTCGGGAGTGTAGGCGAGCGCAACCTTTACCGGATCGCGACCGTTCCAGCCGTCCTCGGCCGCCCTGACTTTCTGGACAGCCGATTGTTCGGTGAAGGGGGGCAAGGGTGGCCGCGGCATCACCAGGAATTGTAGCCGAGAAACTTGCCGGACATCTCGATCTTGACCCGGTCGCCTTTCGGGTTGGCGACGCGGGTGATCTGCATGTCGAAATCGATGGCCGACATGATGCCGTCCCCGAATTCCTCCTGAATCAGCGCCTTGATCGTCGGGCCGTAGACCCCGACGATTTCGTAGAGCCGGTAAACGCAAGGGTCAGTTGGAACCGCCTGCTCCCAGAGTTTGGTCGGATATTCCTGCAGCACCAGCGCCGCTTCCTGCGGCAGCCCCAACACAGAGACCAGCGCCTCTGCCTTGTCCTTCGGCATGGCGTTCATGCCCATCGCAGCCGAGTGCGTCCACACCGGTGACATGCCAATCTGCCCTGCAATGCCCTCCCATTTCAAGCCAGCAGTGCGCTTGGCCGACAGTATCATTTCAGTCACGTCTTCCTTGGTCATCATTTTAGCCATGATGAGGTCTCCTGCTTAGGGTGTTAAACGGCGAGTTTTTTGGATGGGCGCTCGGAAACGGTCTTATCGATACGGACCGTCAAGGGCCGGTTCTCGGTGGCATCGGTCGGCCCGGCGAGTTCTTTCGAACGCTTGCCGAGGAACTGCACCAGATGATTTCGGATGGCATAGTAGTTTTGATGCTCGACGATCTCGATCCGGTTGCGCGGCCGCGGAATGGTGATGTCGACGGATTCCGCCACGCGGGCGAAAGGTCCATTGCTCATCAGAAGGATGCGATCCGCCAGCAGTATGGCTTCGTCAATATCATGCGTGATCATGAAAACAGTCTGGTTGGTTCCGGCCCAGACCTTCAGCAATTCATCCTGGATGGTACCCCGCGTCAGCGCATCGAGCGCGCCGAACGGTTCATCCAGCAGAAGCAGTTTCGGGCTGATCGAGAACGCCCGTGCAATCGACACCCGCTGCCGCATTCCGCCCGAGAGCTGGCTTGGCTTGCGGTTGAACACATCCTTGCTCAGGCCAACCATCTCGAGATGCTTCTTCGAATGGACCAGCACCTGGTCCTTGGACCACTCCGGATAGCGGGCCGCAACGGCGAATGTCACATTCTTGAGGGCACTCAGCCATGGAAGCAACGAGTAGTTCTGAAACACCACACCACGATCAAGGCTGGGTCCGGAAACCTCCTTGCCATCCATGATGACAACTCCCTCGCTTGCCTCGGCCAGTCCGGCAAGAATGTTCATGATTGTCGACTTGCCGCAGCCCGAGTGGCCAAGAATGACGACGAACTCGCCACGCTCGATGCCGAAACTGGCATTTTCGAATACTGTTGTCTGGCCGCCCTCACCATCCGGAAATCTCTGGCTCAGGCGTTCAACGCTTAAAAAAGGAGTGCTCACGGTTTCTCTCTCCTATTCGCTGTAGACGACGAAGCGCTGCAACACGCCGAACATGGCGTCGAGCGCCATACCGACGACACCGATCATCAGGATTGAAAAAATGACCGAGGTCAGATCCAGATTGTTCCACTCGTTCCAGACGTAGTAGCCAATACCGGTGCCGCCGACCAACATCTCCGCCGCAACAATCACAAGCCAGGCAATGCCAATGGAGATCCGCATACCGGTCACGATTGTCGGCGCCGCGGCGGGCAGGATCACCATGAAGGCCGTGCGCAACGCGCCCAGCTCATGGGTTCGCGCGACATTGACCCAGTCCCTGCGCACCCCGGCAACGCCGAACGCGGTGTTGATCAGCATCGGCCATATCGAACAGATGAAGATCACGAAGATCGCGCTCATCTCACTGTCCTGAATGATGAACAGCGCAAGCGGCATCCACGCCAGCGGCGATATCGGCCGCAGCACCTGGATGAAGGGATTGAGCGCCCTGTAGGCAACTGGTGACATGCCGATCAGAAAACCGAGCGGAATGGCAACAAGTGCTGCGAGACAATAGCCGGCCAGCACCCGGTAGATCGAATAGCCGATCTGGATGCCGATCCCCTTGTCATTCGGACCCGCGTCGTAGAACGGATCGCTCAACTGCTCCCAGGCCTTTTGCAGAACCTGGCTTGGTGGCGGCACACCGGCTTTCTGCGCGCCGCCGCCGGTCAAGCGCTCGTACTCGGTCAGTTCCCCGGCCGACTTCTGTGCGGGAATGGCGGCCTCCCATATCAGGAGGCCGGCAAACAGCAGAATGAACGAGAGGATCGCCGCGCGCTTGTTGACAGACAAGTCGTTCATGCGTCAGCCTTTTTTGATCGCGAAACTGGAGACATAGTCTTCCGGCGTCGCCGGATCGAAGGTCTTGCCCATGATGACGTGCGACTTGTAGCTCTCCGCAGGCGCGTCGTAGCCGAGATCCTTCATGATCTTGCGGGCATCGGAAGCGAGGTAGACCTGCTCGGCCACCGCCTTGTAGTCGATGTCCCCCTCAATATAGCCCCAGCGTTTCATCTGGGTCAGGATCCACACGCCCATCGAGTGCCAGGGGAAGGGATCGAAGTCGATACGGTCGGGCACCATCTTCACTTCGCCGAGCCCATCCGCATAGGTGCCGGTCAGCACCTGTTCGATGACTTCCACCGGCTGATTGAGGTAGTTGGTTGGCGCAATCGCCGCCGAAATCTCTTTCCGGTTTTCAGGATTGGACGCGTATTGCGTCGCATCGATGATCGACTTGAGAAGCGCGCCATAGGTATTGGGCAATTCAGTGGCAAACGAGAGCGGTGCGGCAAACGCGCAGCAGGGGTGCCCTTCCCAGATTTCCTTGGTCAGAATGTGGATGAAGCCGATGTTTTCCCAAACCGCGCGCTGGTTGAACGGGTCCGGCGACAGATAGCCATCGAGGTTTCCGGCACGCAGATTTGCGACCATTTCCGGCGGCGGCACGACTCGGATCTGGATGTCGACATCCGGATCCAGACCATGCTCGGCCACATAATAGCGAAGCAGGAAATTGTGCATCGAAAACTCGAACGGCACACCGAATGTGAAGCCCTTCCACTGTTTCGGATCGCGCTTGTCCTTGTGTTCGTTTGACAGCACGATTGCCTGGCCGTTGATGTTTTCAACAGCGGGCATGATGTAGGGTTCAGCGACCGAACCGGCACCCAGCGTCATTGCCAGCGGCATCGGTGTCAGCATGTGGCTGGCGTCATACTCACCGGCCAGCGACTTGTCGCGCGCCACAGCCCATCCGGCCGTCTTGATAACCTGCGCGTTGAGGCCATACCGCTCGTAAAACCCGAGCGGCTGCGCCATGATGATCGGCGTCGCACAGGTAATCGGCACAAAGCCGATATTGAGGTCGGTCTTCTCCGGCTTGCCCAGGGTATCGAGCAATGCCGCCTTTGCCTTGTCAATCGGGAAAACCGATGCGAGAGCGGCGGCGGCAGTCCCTCCCCCGACCAGGCCCATGAAGGAGCGGCGGCTGATATCAGAGTGGCCGAACACCGATCGCACGATTGCGCTTTCGATTGCTCGCTCCATCATCTGGTCGCTGGATTGAAGAGTGCTTTCCTCGCGGATGCCGGCTGCGGGTGCACATGCGGAACAGCCACATTTGGCGCCATGCCGCAAATCGGCCTTGCTCGAGAAGGGATCGTTTAGACTTTTGACTGTCATCGGGTTCTCCTGCGATAAATCCTGCAGCCAGACTAACGGCTGAACAGCAAAAATCCGCAAGATTCTGAAATGCATCGAAATTTGATAAAATATTGATTTTACATGATTATTATCTATCTCTTTCAATCAAATGGATACGAAATATCGTAAATTACGAAATATCGTTGATTTTTCATGTTGCGTTGCGCAATATTCAAACATGGATAGTCCCGCGCCGCTTCCGCACAGCCACGTTGAGTCAAGCATTCTTCCTTGCATCGCGCTGGACACCTTCAGCGGCCTGATCGTGGCCGCCAACCGTGCGGCCTCCCAGCTGCTTGCCGACGAGCACATGGCCGGCAAGGATTTTGCCGGATTCCTGGTCGGCCGCCTGCCGGAATTGATTGTTTTCACCGAAAAGGTCGACCACTACAAAACCAGCTGGACCCGCGATCTGCCGATCATCAGCACTGCCGGACGCGAAATCGACACGGAAATTCACGGCACCATGATCAGGCATGGCCGGACAACGTATCTGGTGATGCAGATCATCGACATGGGCGCCTATGACACCCGCTCGCAAAACGTTTCCACACACAACCTGCACGCAAGGGGATTGATGGAATGGGACAGGGCGCGTGATTTCTTCCGGGAAATGGAAAACGAAAACCGGCTGATCCTCGATGCGGCCGGTGAAGGCATCTACGGGATCAATCTCGAAGGCAAGACAACCTTCGTCAACAATGCCGCGCAGGAGATGCTGGGCTGGACCAAGGAGGACCTCCTGGGCGAAGACATCCACGCCATGATCCACCATCACCATCTTGATGGCCGAAAATACCCGTCGCGGGAATGCCCGATCTACCATTCATTTCGCAATGAACAGGTCAACCGCGTGGAGGACGAGGTGTTCTGGCACAAGAACGGCCGCCCTATACAGGTGGAGTACACTTCAACCCCGATCTATGACCAGCAGGTGCTGGCCGGTGCAGTGGTGATCTTCCGGGATGTGTCGGAACGGCGCGAAAACGAACGCAAACTGCGCGCGGCGATGGAGCAGATCGAGGCCCTGCGCGAACGGCTTGAGCAGGAAAACGAATATCTGCAGGAAGAAATCCGCAATGTTCGCTCGCATTATGATCTCGCTGGCTCTTCACCGGCGATCATGCGCACTCTCGCCCAGATCGAGCTTGTCGCGAAGACCCAGAGCAATGTCCTCATCACCGGCGAGGGCGGCACCGGCAAATCGCTGATTGCATCCGCCATTCACAAATCAAGTTCACGCGCCAAACGCCCGATCATCCGTATCAACTGCGCCGGCATCTCCCCATCGACGTTCGAGAGCGAGTTGTTCGGCCATGTCCGCGGCGCCTTTCAGGGCGCCATTCATGATCGCACTGGCAAACTGGAAATCGCCAATGGCGGCACCTTGTACCTGGATGAGGTCTCCGAAATTCCGATCGAGCTTCAGGGCAAGATCTTAAAAACCCTGCAGGAACAGACACTGGAACGGCTCGGCGATAATCGCATCAGCAAGATCAATGTCCGTGTCATCGCTTCGTCGAGCAAGGATCTCACCGCATGCATCAAGAACGGCACATTGCGGCAGGATCTCTATTTCTACCTCAACGTCTTTCCGATCGAGTGCCAGCCGCTGCGCGAACGCCTGTCCGACATCCCCGAGCTAACACAACATTTCCTGACGCTGGCCTGCGAGCGCCTGAATCTGCGGAAACCGACAATCACAAAGGCCAATATCCGCCAGTTGCAGGATTATCACTGGCCCGGCAATGTCCGCGAGCTGCAGAATGTCGTCGAGCGCGGGGCGATCCTGTCCCGTGGCGAGAAGCTGATTCTTGATCTGCAGAAAGGCACAGGCAGATCAAGGAGCTCAGAGGACGCTGACATATTCACCGAGCAGCAGATGCATGACCTACAGGTCAGCAACATCATCGCTTGCCTGAAACAATGCGGTGGCCGTGTCTCCGGAGAAGAGGGTGCTGCTCAACTGATGGGGATCAAACCCACCACCTTGTACTCACGTATCAAGAAATATGGCATCGTCCTGGACGAAACCGAATAACGCGCCGTTCAGCCGGTTGGGCCAACTTCCCGCAGCGGCGGCGATCAGCGCATCAGCTTGTCGATCGGAAAGATTGCACAGGTTTCGGTGCCGTGCGCCAGCAGCTTGCCGGAACTGTCCCTCAGATAGGCTTCCGATGTGGCAATGGTTCTGCCGCAGTGCACGATGCGGCCCTCACAGGTCAATTCACCCATGTCAGGCAGGATCGGGCGCGTGAGATTGAGCTTGAACTCCACGGTGGTGTAGCCCTCACCCGGCTTGATCATCGTCATCACCGCGCAGGCAAGCGACGAATCCATGATCGTCGCCGCCCACCCGCCGTGAATGGTGCCGAGCGGGTTGAGATGATCGACCGTCGGAGTACCGGTGAAGACAATCAGCCCCTCCTCCACGGTCGTCAGCCAGAAATTCAGTGTCTTTGCCATGGCTGCGCCCGGCAAACGCCCATCGAGAATACCCTTCATCACCGACAACCCACCTTCCCTGGCCACCACATCGAGCGGCACCACGCCGGTGAATTGGCCATTGCCCACGGAGTCTGCGTCGTCTGTCATGAGGTGGCGTCCTGAAAAGAGGGAGGCGTGCGGCCGGGTTGCGGCAGGGCACGCATGGCAGCCGTGCAAAAACTCTCGCGGCTGATCGGTGGTTCGACGCCCCGCGCCTCGAACACATGGCGATTGAGAAAATACCCGGTCAGCCGAAACGCCTGGGCAAGCATTTCCGCATCGGTGCAGGCTTTTGAGCGATCAGGCAGAAAGGCCGGCAATGCCAGCAGCCGGTCGGCCCAAGGGGCGCCTGCTGCCGCGGAAACCGCCCGGCCCGATTTTGGCGACACATAGACGAGGTCGGAGCGGGAACCACTCGCGGCACATTCATTCAGGTCCAGGCCAAACCCGAGATCCTCAAGCACGGCGAGCTCAAAGCGCACATAGAGCGCGCCAGCCTCTTCAGGCGTGTCGAGACTGTCGAGAATGATGGCAAAGGCGTCATGCAGCCGCGGATGCGTATCGCGCTCCGGCAGGAGCCTGAGCAGCGCTGCCATGGCCTGAACGCCATGCACGCCGATAGCGCTTTCCATCAATCGACCGGCACGGGCATTCAACAGCTCGACCTGGTATTGTCCCAGATGCTCGTCCAGCCGGGCGCGCCAGACCAGATCCACCGAATTGCCCGGTTGCAGCACCGGTTGCAGCCGTTTGGAACGGCCTCCACGCACGATGCCGAGATGCCGGCCGTGCGCCCGCGTCATCACCTCGGCGATAACCGAGGTCTCGCCATGCTTGCGCAGGCCCAGAATAATTCCCTCGTCTCGCCATTCCATCGCGTGACTTTGCCCGCTCAGTGGGGAAATTCAAGTCCCATCTCGCGGTAACGCTCGGGATCATTGCCCCAGTTCTCGCGAACCTTGACGAAAAGGAACAGATGCACCGTCTGCTCGAGGATCTCGGCAATCTCCTTGCGCGATGCCTGTCCGATGGCCTTGATGGTTTCGCCCTTGTGGCCAAGCACAATCTTTTTCTGGCTGTCGCGCTCGACATAGATCACCTGCTCGATGCGAACCGAGCCGTCCTTTTTCTCTTCCCAGCTTTCGGTCTCGACATGCGATGCATACGGCAGTTCCTGATGCAGCCGCAGGAACAGTTTCTCGCGGGTGATTTCGGCCGCCAGCTGCCGCATCGGCAGATCGGAGATCTGGTCCTCGGGATAATACCAGGGCCCTTCCGGCAGCGTTTTCGCCAGATATTCCATCAGGTCCTTGCAGCCCGAACCATTCAAAGCCGAGATCATGAAGGTCTCGTCAAACTTGGCCTTCTCATGAATGGCTGACGTCAGCGCCAGCAGCGTATCGCGCTTGACCTGGTCGATCTTGTTGATCACCAGAACCTTGTGCCCGTGCCTGTCGGCGAGGGAATCCAGCAGAGCTTCCGCCTCGCCCCTGATTCCGCGCTCGGCATCGATCAGCACCAGCACCAGATCGCCATCCTTGGCGCCGCCCCAGGCCGTCGATACCATCGCCCGGTCAAGCCGCCGCTTCGGCGTAAAGATCCCCGGCGTATCGATGAACACGATCTGCGTCCGGTCTTGTATCGCAATCCCGCGGACAATAGCCCGGGTGGTCTGCACCTTGTGCGAGACAATCGACACCTTGGCGCCAACTAGCTGGTTCATCAGTGTCGACTTGCCGGCATTGGGTGCGCCAATCAGTGCGACGAAGCCGGATCGGGTCGGAGCCTGCGGCTCGGCCGGGTTTGCGTCTGTTTCGGGTGTGTCAGTCATCATCTTGTCCTGAGTTTGCCTGCCACACGCCTTCGCGTTCGAGCAGTGCCGTTGCGGCTGCCTGTTCGGCGGCACGCTTGGAACGGCTTTCGCCGCTGGCAGGCATGGCACCTTCCACGTCCACGGTCACCTTGAACACCGGTTCGTGGTCGGGCCCCGACCGGTCGGTCACCCGGTAAACCGGTGTCACCCCGTGGCGGGCATGGGCCCATTCCTGCAATTCCGTCTTGGCGTCGCGCCGTGCCGCATCTTCGGCAAAGGCCCGCGGCTTCCAGTGTTTGTGAATGAAGACACGCGCAGCTTCCAGTCCGGCATCGAGATAGATCGCGGCAATGATCGACTCTACCACATCGGCGCGAACATTGAGCATGCGCTTGTCGGCCACCTGCTTGACATCGGCGCCGGTGCGGATGAATTCATGCAACCCCAGCTCGTCGGCCACTTCACTGCAGGCCTGCGCACTGACAAGCTGATTGAGGCGGACGGACAGCTCGCCTTCGGATGCGTCACGAAAATGGTCAAACAGCATTTCCGCCACGCACAGGCCAAGCACCCGGTCGCCAAGAAACTCCAGCCGCTCATAATTGCCGCCAGCCGGACTGCGGAGGCTGGAATGGGTCAGCGCCCGCTCGAGCCTTTCTGCATTGGCGAAAGTGTGTCCGATGCGCTGCTCAACCCGGGTGACAATTTCCGCCACCTTTTTCGCTGCGCGCTTCATCGCTGTGCTGATTTGAAGAACCGGCTCAATCGCAGGTCAGACGGCCATTTCCAGATTTCCAGCGGAGATGCATCTTCGGCAATCGAGAAGAAGATGATCGTCGCCCGGCCGATGAAGTTCTCGAGCGGCACGTAACCAACTTCAAAGCGGCTGTCCTGCGAGTTGTCGCGGTTGTCGCCCATCATGAAGTAATGGCCTTCTGGGACCACGAATTCACGGGTGTTGTCACCGGGGGAGTTCGGGCTGAGATCGAGCGTGGTGTAGCTC
>Ga0208450_1000867_pt1 | contig 15263 bp, 13 predicted proteins | sample MalvireepMed_908_FD_184249 | JGI IMG/M metagenome (GOLD analysis project Ga0208450, IMG submission 184249) | Marine viral communities from the Global Malaspina Expedition - Malaspina viral metaG DeepMed_908 (SPAdes) (version 2) | ecosystem: Environmental > Aquatic > Marine > Oceanic | place... | reverse complement strand
CTTTTGGTACGCAACATATTTCATTCATCAATACATTTTTCAATCATTCATTAATCAAAAAACGAATCGTTATGTTACAAAAACAAAGTAAACAAAGAGCCGGACTCAAATATTTAGTCCTGATCCCCGTTATCGCCGGAATTCTAACCTATGTAGGGTGTACCGATGACAACGGCCTTGCCGAAAATAAAGCAGCACTTAGCCTTGAAGAGCAAGTAGCAGATTTGGAGGCAACTTTAGATGCTAAAGAAGAGATAAGTACAGAAGAGCGCGAACTTGTAAGTAATCTTTTTAAAAAGGCAAATCAAAAGGCTTTACCACCTCCGCCACCAGCCCCACCAAAACCTAATAATGTTGCGCTAAATGAGGTTCCTGTGGGAGAAGGTATAGAGGTTATAGAAGTAGTAGAAACTCAAAGTCAAAAAGTAATTAATGATGTTCCTTATGCAGTTGTGGAAGAAGTACCTTCTTTTCCGGGTTGTGAAAGTCTGCAAACCAATGAGGAACGTAAAAAATGCATGTCTGAACAAGTTGCTCGACACGTAAATACAAGTTTTAATACCAAGTTGGGTAAAGAATTAGGACTTAAGGGTATCAACAGAATTTATGTGCGCTTTAAAATTGATAAAAATGGTCGAGTTACCGATGTAGCTTCTCGAGGACCTCATCCTAAATTAGAAGAGGAGGCTATACGTGTAGTAAGTACTTTGCCCAATATGACTCCGGGTAAACAGCGTGGAGAGGCAGTAAATGTATTGTATTCATTACCTATTGTTTTTCAGACGAAGTAGATTCTAAAACCCCAAAACAGCTCCATGCGTAGTTTTTATCTATTTATATTTTTAGTACTAGCCAGCCGGGCCGAAGCACAAGAAGTTTCGGCTTTGGCCATTGGTGATAGTTTATATGCCGTGGGTAACTACAGCAAGGCCATTGATAGTTATGAGGAAATCAAAGCTAAAAACGAGCGTGTTTATTTAAAGTTGGCGCGTGCCCATCAGGCAAAAGGTACACTTGACGATGCGCTCACCAATTATAAATTGGCAGCAACAAGTACAGATGAAGTTATCGCGATGAATGAGTATGGGAAATTGCTCATCACCAAGCGTCAGTTTAAAGAAGCAGATAGTGTTTTTTCAGCTCTAATTTCAGTTTATGATACCAATCCAGACTTTTATTATCAGCGCGGAAGAGCTAATGAAAATCGTCCTAGCACAATTTCAATAAAAGAACCTGATAGTATTCTGAAGCAGAAAATGGCAAAAATGCATAAACCTTTAGAAGACTATGAAAAAGCTGTGGCATTAGACAGTACCCATCAAAAAGCACTCGCTCAAGTTGCTACCTCGTATCTTAAACGGAAGGATTATCCCGTAGTTGAAAGACTGGCGTTTAAAGCTCTAGAAAGTTATCCTACCAATGTAGAGATCATCAGCACACTTGCGCAAAGTTATTATTACAAAGGATGGAATGAAGAAGGCATCGAGTGGTTTGAGAAATTACTCGCGCTTGGGCAAGACACGCAATTCATTAGAGAAAAACTGGGTAATTTGTATTATAAAAAGCGCAAATATGAGAAGTCTGTTGAGCAGTATTTGGGAGCTTTAAAGTTTTCTCCAGAAGACTGGTATCTCCACGCGACACTTGCAAAATTGTACAATCATACTGCCGATCTAAAATCGGCTGAAACGCACGGGTTGTTTGCCGTTTTATACAAAGATCTTCCGCTTGATGAAGAGTATTATACTTTGGCGCGTACGTATGAGATGAAGAAAGACTGGAAAAACGCCATGAAGTACGTCAACCGGTCTTTAGAAGAGAAGCCTGAAAATAAAAATGCAGAATACACCAAAGCCATTATCGCAGACAATTATTATGAAGACCGCCGGGCGGTGCTTAAACTCTACGAAGATTTTATTAAAAAATACGAGAAGGGCGAGTATGCTAAATATGATCCTGTCTTACGGCTTGCTAAAGAACGTCGAGATAAGCTTAATGAAGAGATCTTTATGGCTGAGGGTGAAGAGGAAGAATAAGCAATGCCGATGCTGAGTATACAAAACAATAGTATTTGAAATTGCTTAAAAAAAACTAGTAGGTTTTTGTAATTGAGATGTTTATGTTTGATGAAACTATTCAGCTATGTGCAGGAAGACCATTTTTGCCATACTTCTATTGATTCCTTTCTTTGATGTATTGTCTCAAAGCGTTTCTATAGGAAAAGGGGAAGAAGCAAAGATTATTCAAGCTAAGGACTTTGAGTCCGAAAATTTTGATCTGGAAGCAATCCTTGAAGAAATGAAGAATAGCTTAGCGGTTAAAAATCAGGATTTAGATCATAGTGCAGCAACTAAAAGGTGTTTGAAAGAAGACTCAAGAAAAGAGCAACGTATTTGTTTTTCAAGATTTCTAGCTTCTGGGGTTTCAAAATATTTTGATGATAGCACCATTTCCACCCCAGGGAAATACAAACTTAATATTCGATGTAAAATAGATTCTGAAGGAGATTTTGTATTTATTGTTGCTGAGGGTGGTTCTCACGCGGCTGAATTATCGGCAATAATGGCGCTTAAGAAACTTAAAGGAATTATTCCGGCTAAGCATAATGGAGAAAATGTAGATGTTTTGATTACATTTCCGATAATAGGATTAAAGCGTTAATTTCAAAATTAAAATCACCCTTGATTTAGAATCAGCCAGATTTTAAACTATAAATTGCATTATAATAATTCCACAGAAACTCTTGTCAGTGAAAAATTACCTGCTTCTATCTTTTAGCTTTATCTTTTTTCTCTCCTGTAACTCAGAAAAAGGTCTCAATTGCTTTCAGGCAGAAGGGGAACGCATCGAGCAAGAAATCCCGGTAGAAGCATTTTCTAAGATCATTGTTGAAGAGCGTTTGCAGCTTATTGTGAAACAAGGTGCAACGCAAAAGGTAGTGCTTGCCACCGGTGAAAATCTGGTCAATGATATCGAAGTAAGCGTTGCCGATGGTGTTCTTACGCTGTTTAACGACAACGGCTGCAATCTCGTGCGCGACTACAACATCAGCAAAGTTTATGTAACGACTCCAGAGCTTACCGAAATCCGTAATGCTTCAGGATATGAAGTACAAAGCGATGGCGTGTTGTCTTTTGATTCCTTAACCCTGACCAGCGAAGATGTTGAGGAAGAAGATTTTTACCATAAAGACGGCGATTTTAGGTTGGAACTTGATGTGAATACGCTCAATATCACCGCAAACGGACTCAGCAATTTCTTTATTTCCGGCGCAGCCGAAACAGCCAATATTGAATTTCTTGAAGGCGATATTCGTTTTGAAGGTGAAAATTTTGCCATTCAAAATGCCAATATCTATCACCGCGGAACCAATAAAGTGATCGTAAATCCCATTCAGTCCTTGCGCGGGAGTGTTTTAAGCACGGGAGATTTAATTTCGGTCAATCGTCCGCCTATTGTTGAGGTTGAGGAGACTTATACCGGTCGATTAATATTTGAGTAGCGCGAAGCGCTTTAGTTATTTCTGCGAAGGCGGAAATCTCATGAACTTCACCCATTTCAAAATACTGAGTCTCTGATTCTGGGATGCTCACATTTTCCCTTCCTCACAAAATCTCAAACGCTGATTTTAAACCGTATCTTTGCAGCTTAAAACCTCAAAAAACACCTCAATCTTGGAAGCTCAAAATAACAATCCATTGCAATCTGAAGCTGAAAACAAACCGCATAAAGCCGGTTTTGTAAATATTATCGGGAACCCAAATGTGGGTAAATCTACCTTGATGAATGCGATCGTGGGCGAACGCCTTTCGATCATAACTTCAAAAGCGCAAACCACGCGCCACCGTATTTTAGGTATCGTAAATGGAGATGATTTTCAGGCGATTTTCAGCGATACTCCGGGAATTATCAAGCCCGCATACGAGCTGCAAGCATCGATGATGGACTTTGTAAAGTCGGCTTTTGAGGATGCCGATGTGTTGATCTATATGGTTGAGTTGGGCGAAAAAGAGTTGAAAGACGAAGACTTCTTCAATAAAATTCGCAATACCGATATTCCGGTGTTGTTGCTCATCAACAAGATCGATAAAGGAAATGAAGAACTGCTTGAAGCCAGCCGCACGCATTGGCAGGAAAAAGTTCCAAATGCAGAGATTTTCGCTATTTCGGCTTTGGAAAATTTTGGGGTAAGTCAGGTATTTGATCGTATTCTTGACGCTTTACCGGTGTCGCCACCATTTTATCCAAAAGATGCGTTGACCGATAAACCCGAGCGTTTTTTTGTAAATGAAATCATTCGCGAGAAGATCCTGATGCATTACAAAAAGGAGGTTCCGTATTCTGTAGAGATCGATACCGAAGAGTTTTTTGAAGAGGAAAATATCATTAGAATGCGCAGTATTATTATGGTAGAGCGCGATAGTCAAAAGGGAATCATCATCGGTCATAAAGGTGCGGCGCTAAAACGCATCGGTGTAGAAGCCCGTAAGGATCTCGAGATTTTCTTTGGCAAACAAGTGCATTTAGAACTCTACGTAAAAGTCAATAAAGACTGGCGCAGCAGCGAGCGCGAGTTGCGTCGCTTTGGATATAATGGGAAGTAAATAGTAAAGATGACTTTATCGAGTAGACATCATTTTATTCCCGAGTTTTTTATCAAAGGTTTTATAGGAATAGATAATAAACTTTGGGTATTCGATAAAGAACTTGGTAAAGTTCAAAAATTAAAAAAGAGTCCCAAGCAAATATTCTTTGAATGGAATAGAAATACATTTGATATTAACGGTTTTAAGACAGATTTTGTTGAGAAGCTATATCAATTTTCCGAATCAAAATTTGCCGAGACCCATAAAAAATTAATCGAGGAAGGTGTGAGTGTAGATATCTCTTATTATGAGATGTTTCATCTTATCTATTTTGTGTCATCTCTTTACTGGCGACTACCTTCTAGAGATAATGAGGTGGTAGATATTTCTGAATTCTTAAAACTTTCTTTTAAAAATATTGAGAACAAAATTTCTGATAGGGCTACACTTGAAAAACAATTGTTAGAAATCCAACAACACCCTGCATATGTAAGCAGTTCAAAACTTGTTAAAAGTATAACAGACTATATGTCAAGTAAATCTTCAAGAGAATTGACTAATTGGAAAATTTACTTTAGCACACAAAAAAATCAACAGATCCAACTTCTATCAGATAATCCTATTATTTTGCGCACTAAAGAGGAGAATTTTCTAAACTCCGAAATGGTATTATCCCTTTCTAAGGGTAAAACATTATATTATTCAAAAGGGGAAATAAAAAAAGCTATTTCCCCAACTAATATTATTAATGTAGATACCCTATCATTCATACAAGCTGACAGGTATGTTTGTGGAGTAGATGCATCTTATTTAGAAGGTATTTCATTTTTTTCTAAAAAATTTGATTCCGAAGAAAAGGTCAAGAGGTTAAAAAATCAAGTGTTTGAAATATTTAATTGAAACCTCTTAACTACCTCCGGCTGCAAGCCAGCGGTTAGCAGCATCCGCCACCGTCATAGTGAAAAGTGCTTTCACTGATAAATATATCGTCACGGCCTAAGGCAGCAAGCGCACCGGCCGTTTTATCGCACACGGCCAATGGTTGGTTTTTCAATAAAACGTGACCTTTTTTATCATCAAAGTAATCTTCTGCGCCGTAATAGATGGCGGCTTTTCCGGTGAAGATACACGGACCATCCTCGGGCATAGGATCTTTGATCGCAGCAACCTCAATCGATTCGATGTAGATGAGTTCGTCTGTCGGGTAGTTTTTAGGATCAAGAATACGATACGGCTTGCGCGCACGGATTTCGATAGTGCCAAAACCGGCGTCGGTCAAGGCTTTTACGTATTCTTTTATTGGTAAACTTCCGCTTAGGCATAATGCACGTAGGCGCTCGTCGTTGCGTAGCGTTTCATTCATTTCCTGCTCACAAGTGGGATCGCTCATTACGAGTCTGCCGTGAGGTTTCAGTACACGGTACATTTCTTCAATCGCTTTTTTAAGCTCTTCTGCTTTAAAAATATTGAAGAGACAATTTTGAGCGGCTACATCGATGCTGTTGTCTTCCACAGGTAAATGAAGTGCGTCTCCCTTTTTAAGATCTACAAATTCACTCTTGAACCAAGGATTCAACTCCTCAGCTTCCTCAAAGTTTTTACGCGAAGCTTCGAGCATCTCATCAACCACATCAACGCCTACCACGCCGCTTTTTTGGCGGGAGAAGTAAGCGAACTGTAAAAGCTCCATTCCGCCGCCTACGCCTACATAAAGCACCCGTGGATCGTTAGTAAGATCACGCGCATTTACGGTACTTCCGCAGCCATAATTCATCTCTTGCATAATCTTAGGGATTTTCAATCCCGGTAATTCCCAGATAGGATTTGTGGTGCAACAAAGTCCAACATTTGGAGTGAGTGCAGCGTCACGATATACATTTTTGGTGGTTTCTAAATAGCTCATAATTTCGTTTTTTTAGATTAATACCTTTTAAAGTTGAATGCCAAAACCTTGCAAGCCACTTTCGTATGCCGGCAGAATTTCGGTGTTGTCCCAAATTCCGGTAATCAGGGTTCGGGCATATTCCTGCGGTAAAAAGTCGGTTTGCATATGTTGGTTGGCCAATTTGTAATTGTATTCCATCGTGTGATGCGTAAACTTAAATTGCCCATCTTGTTCTTCTAAAATCGCATACCACACGTGCGGACTCCCATCATTTGCCGGCATTCCGATCACTCCGGGATTGAGCCAGAGATTTTCATTCTTACTGTGATTAAAGGGTAAACCGCAATGACCGGCGATGATCACATCGGCACCTGTGGCATCAAAGTTTTTCTGTTTAAGGGACCAGTCGGTCGACTTATAAACAAATTCTGAAACATTAAAATAGTCGCCGTGAACCATAACAAACTTTTTATCCGCAAAGCGGAATTGTATGTGATCAGGTAACGTGGCAATGAAATCTAACGAACTTTTACTGAGTTTACTTTGTGCGTACGGAAACCACATTTGACTAAACCCATCACAGCGCGAACCTTTTCTAAAATCACAGCCGCAATCTTCTGCGCCATCTCGCAACTGAATCTCCACATTACCTAAAATACTTTGCGCTCCCCAAATTTTAAAAAGTTGCACGACTTCTTCGGGTTGTGCGCAATACCCCACAATATCACCCGTACACAAGCAATTTTGTGGTGCGATGTGTTGTGCTTCGGCAATATGCTTCAGCGCTTCTAAAGCTTGAAGATTGCTGTACACTCCGCCAAACAAAAGCACCTTTCCGTTAAGGTTGCCAAGATCTACCACAGTTTTATCCATGCCGGTATCATATATAAAATTAAACAACATCCCGCCGCCCAAATGTTTACCCATAAAAGCTCGGCATAGCGGCCTTCAGTTAGAACGCACCAATCGGGAATGAGATTGAAAACCAGTAAAAACCCAAAACCGATCCCGCAAAAAACACTCAGATAAAAACTGAGTTTGGGAGCGGGAAGTTTCCAAAATAAAAATATAGGCGTAAGGCCAATAACCATCGTTCCTGAAATGGTTGTTGCCGATAAAATTTCAGCATCTAAAAAGATAGGAATCGTTCCCAGAACCACAAGTACACACATTGCCAATCGACCAAAACTGATGCTTTCACCTAATTTTAAATCTACTGCTGCCAGTTTAGAAAATGATGAAAACGTAGAGTCTAAAGTCGAAGCTGCTGAAGTGATCATTATAAAATTGATGATCAACAAGATCACGCTACCAAAAGCTTTTCCTACTTCAACAGCCGCTTGGCCTTGCATTCCCATCGCTTTGGCATACACGCCAATAACGCTGAAGAGCACAATGCAGATCGCTCCTAAAATACCTGCCCAAAGAAAACTTCTGAGCGTAACTTTTGGCGAACTTAAAAAGCCGCGGTCGGTCAAAACGGGATCGTGAAACGGATAACTCAAACTTTGAATAAGTGCGGCAAAGAGTAAATTTAAACCGGTATCAAAGCTCCATATTCCAGATTGAAGCGTGTCCGTGACTGTAAAGTTTGTAGAGGAATAAATACTTCCTAAGATCACAAACAGCAAGATCCCAAAAAGGCCCATCTGCAAAACATCGGTAAAGATCGAACTGCTCAAGCCACCTTTAAGCGAATACGCAAGCGTCAAGAGCGTAAAAACAATGATCGAAGCGTAATAGGGAGTGCTACCAATGTCGCCAAAATAACTGCCGATCACCATCGTATTACTCCATACCTCATTAAACAGACGTATCGCGATCAACACCGAAAACACACGCATTGCATTTTTACCAAAACGCGAGGTGAGAAACTGATGCAAACTGGTAAAACCACCGCGTGTACGTAGCGAATAAATGAGAATCCCTGCCATTACAAATGAGAGGTAATATGCTGCGTAGGCGACACCACCCACAATACCAAATTCCAATCCCAGGTTGGCCGCATTGGTAATGCTTTTAGCAAAGATCCAGGAAATGATCAAGCTACCGGTAAGCATAAAGGCATTGGGCGCCTTCTTGCGATGCGTCGCCTTAAAAAAATCATCGGTTGTTTTTGCCAGAGGCGAAAGGAAAAAGAGCGTCACACTAGACGCGATGATCAAAATCCATTGCCAGATTGCTATATCCAAATTGGTAATTTTAATTATCCCACCAAACGGGACTGTTTAAACTATTGTCGTTTGTGGCTGCTGCCGCGGCCTGATAATTATCTGCATTTAAAGCTTGCTCTTCTGCCGGGTACGGCATACGCACAGGAATGATCCCGCCATTCAAACTTGCTGCTACCGGTCTAAATTCCGGGAAGCCGGTGCGGCGCCATTCGATCCAACCTTCATAGCCGTTTATGAGGTTAGCGATCCATTTTTGAGTGATGATCTGTTGTATAGGTGTGGTTCCTGCAGCGTTATACGCAGCTGCGCCGGTCAAGTAATCTGCCGGAAGATCGGTCAACCAATAATCAAAAGCCAACTGAACACCTTGATTATATAAAGATTCGGCATCTGCGCTTATAAAACCTTTTTCTGCAGCTTCCGCAAGGATAAAATGCGTTTCCCAAGCGGTCATAAAATTAGCGTCTAATTGCGCAGTGTTCTCACGGAAAAGCGTTCCGGCCAATGAATAATTTGCAGGTTCGATCGAGGTTTGTGAGGCGTCAATTCCGTTGATGAGTCCGTTAAATTCACCGGAAGTCGAATTAGCAAATGGGCGAAAAAATACCGAAATACGATCATCATCAAGATCGGTCAAAATATCCTCCATAGTTTCCGAAAGCACAAAGTTGTTGAAATCTCCCGCACGCAATTGCGCAAAGCGGAAACTATTAGGAGCACTTGAAGTGAAATCGAAAACGGCATTATCTGCATTAGTACTGATAAAATTTCCTTCCGCATAAATCGAAGCGATAGCGGCCGCTACATCTTCCTGACTTGAAATACGCATCAAGGCTTTCAGCTTTAAAGAGTTTGCAAACTGTACCCATTTGCTGAGGTCTCCGTCAAAAAACAGATCACCTTCTAGGGCCACAGCGCCGGAGTAGGCATTGATCGCGGCAATCCCTTGATCTAAGTTGTCCAGAATTCCGCCTTCAGCTAAATAGATGTCTTCCTGAGCATCATAAGGAGCGGTGACAGTTCCGTCAATTCCATTAAAGGCTTCAAAATAGGGAACATCGCCAAACAAATCGGTAAGACCTTGTGTCATATAGGCTTTGAGAATCAATGCCGGACCTTCATAAACTTTAAAGGTTTCGACTTCTTGAGCCTGTTTAAGTAAGAGTTCGTTGTCTCTAAGATTAGTGTAAAAAATTGGCCATGGATTTCCACCCAATTGCGGCGATTTTAAGGCGTGACGGTCAAAGAGGTTAAAGTCTAAAGCCGTGCGATGCTGTGACAGGAGATCGCCTGCGGCAAAACCTTCATAGCTCATTTGCTCGCCAAAATCATAAATAACCTGGCGTAAAAGCAATCCCGGTTGCACGCTAACCGGTGCATTTGGGTTCGTATTTTTTTCTTCAAAATCTGAGGTACAGGCCGTAAAAAAGCTCAGACTCAAGATCAGAATTGTATATATCGTGTTTTTCATCTTCTAACTAGTTTTGATAGGCTTCAAGCCTTAGAAATTAAAGCCTGCTTTTAAACCAATACTGCGCGTGGTAGCGTAGCTCATATCTTCGACACCGCTTACAAAGCCGGTGCCTTGCACTGCGAGTTGCTCAGGATCAAAATGTGGTATTTCTGAAAAGGCAAAGAGGTTGCGACCTACAAGTGCCAAGTCGATGTCCATCCCGTTACTTAAGCCTAAAAAGCCATCCTTTAGATTAAAGGTATACCCCACTGAAAACTGACGCAGTTTTAAATACGAAGCATCATAAATATTGTTTTCTTCGTGGTTGCGATCGTAAAATTGACGGTAATAGGTCTCTGCAGAAACCGCTGTAGTATTAGGTACATACTGTGGATTTTCTGCTGTTCCTGTATTGACCACCCCTTGCGGAACAATACCTGCTTCCGGGCGATTTGCTGTTTCTGCAAGTTGACCACCTACAGTTCCCAAAGCGCGTGTACGTGAAACGAGTTCGCCGCCTTGTCGCCAGTCAAACAAGAAACTCAAACTCCAGTTTTTATAGCTGAAGCTGTTGTTCCAACCCAGCATAAAGTCAGGAGTGTAGTTTCCTATTTTCTTGAGATTATTATCTGCAATATAGCTTCCCGAAGGAGTTAGGATAAATTGTCCGTCTTCGGTTTTTTGATAGCCGGTTCCGTAGATATCACCAATTTTCCCTCCTTCTTCTACTTGAAACCAAACCGTCTGGTTGGCACTGTCGTAAATTCGGCTGTAGGCCAAGGTCAGCCTTCCGTCAGATTGCGGTAAACGCTCCACTCTTGACGTGTTACTGCTAAAATTGAATGTAGTATTCCATTTGAAATTAGCGGTCAGAATCGGTGTAAGATCTGCGATAAGTTCGATTCCTTGCGTACGCACCTCGCCGCCATTCACCACTTGTTGATTGTAGCCGGAGGAGATCGCAATGGGTAGCGAAATGATCTGATCTTTAGTCAACGCATTGTAATAGGTTGCATCCAATCGAATGCGATCTTTAAGAAACCGGATATCGGCACCTACTTCGTAAGACGTAGTTTGCTCTGGTCTCAGATTGGCATTTGGTATAAAATTTTGATTGCTGAAGGTGGGCTGCCCGTTATAAGCCGTCTGCGAAATAAACGCACCGCTGGTTTGATAAGGCTGCGTATCGTTACCTACTTGCGCGACACTTGCGCGAAGCTGCGCATAGGAAAATGCTTTGGGTAACTCGGCCACTTCAGAAAGAATAAAACTCGCCGAAGCCGAAGGATAAAAGAACGAAGTCCCATCTACCGAAAATGGTGTAGCAAGGGCACTTGACCAGTCGTTACGGCCGGTAAGGTCTAAAAATAAAAAGTCGCGGTAGCCCAGTTTTGCAATTCCGTAGAAAGAATTGATGCGTTTATTCGATTCAAATTGAAATACATCAATTGGCGAAGCGGCATTATTCAGATTGAAAATTCCCGGTTGTGCCAGATTTACCGTTTGTGACTGTTTGGTGCTGGCTTTTTGATCCAGACGGTTTCCGCCCAGCGAAACATCAAGAGAAAAGTCGCCAAAGATGTTGTTGTAATTCAGTAAGAAATCGGTGTTGATCTCACGATAGAATACATCGTGCTCGGCATAGCCTCCATTTTTAAAACGGTTAGCGCTGAAAGCACGGCGCAGCTGGCGCGTTTCTGAAGAATAATCCATTCCAGAACGTAGCGACAGGCTAAGGTTTTCGGTGATTTGCTGTTTGATAGAAATGTTCCCAAAAACCCGATCCCGGTTGAAGGAATTCCTGTTTTCATACATTGTGAAAAACGGATTGTCAAAATACGTGTAGTTGAAGGAGTAGTGCTGCACGCCTTCTAATCCCGGTTGCCAATATTGACGTAAGCTGTTGATGTCTAGCGAGCGCGGTCCCCAAGCGACCAGTGCATAATTGACGTTTTCACTTCCGTAGCCGTTAGAGGGGCGGTTGTCACTCCCGGAATTCACATAACTGATGGAAGCGTTAAACGTGGTTTTGTCAGTCGGTTTAAAATTCAGTTTGGTAGCTACCGTTTGGCGGTCCAGATTTACTCCGGGAATGATCGACTCACTGCGTAAATCGGTAAACGAAATGCGGTAGTTTCCTTTGTCAAAACCACTGCCAATTGCAATATTATTGATCGTGGTCACACCGGTCTCATAAAAATCTTTTAGGTTATCGGGATGCGAACTGAAGGCTGTTGGTGTGATGGCGATCCCGTTGTATAGCGAGGTATCTCCACCGCGAACGACCGTTCCGTCAGGTAAAGTTACAGGTGAATCAAATTGCGCGATCAAGTTGCCTTGATCTAAACGCGGTCCCCAGGAATAGGAGATGAGGTCGTTAACCCCACCGCCTAAACCGTCAACAAATTCAAACTGACCGGAATTTCCCTGCCCGTATTGATTTTGAAATTCAGGAAGTTTAAAAGGCGTATCTACAAAAACTGAAGTATTGATGCTGATACCTAGACCTTTGCTTTGGCTTCCGTTTTTAGTTTCAATAATGATCACACCGTTTGATGCACGTGTGCCGTAAAGCGCTGCGGCACTTGGGCCTTTAAGCACACTTACCGAAGCAATATCGTCTGGGTTGACTTCCATTGCGCCGTTACCAAAATCAATCTCTTGAAAACCGGCTGCGGCTTCGTTACTTTCATTAAAAACCGTGTTGTTATTGATAGGCGTTCCGTCAACGATAAACAGCGGATTGTTGTTTGAAAAGGAAGCCTCACCGCGAATGGTGATCTTTGAAGAAGAGCCCACGCCGGTAGCGCCTTGTGAAACGGTAACACCGGCTAATTTCCCGGCAAGATTGTCGAGAAAGTTTGGTGCTTTTACCGCAGAAACTTCTTCTGCCTCGATGGTTTGTACCACGTAGCCCAACTCTTTAGTCTCACGCTCGAGACCGAGCGCCGTGATGACTACTTCATCGAGGTCTGTAGTAGATTCTTGTAAAGTGATATTGATGGTAGTTCGCCCGTTGATTGATGAGGTTTGGGTGATGAAGCCAATTGCTGAAAAGCGTAGTTCGTTAGCTGCAGCAGGAACTTCCAGCGAAAACATTCCGTTTTCATCGGTTATCGTAGCAGCATCGGTATTTACGGCAATGACATTTACAAACGGGACGGTCGTCCCGTCGCTTGAGGTGGTTACCGTACCCGAAATGGTAGTTTGGCTATTGGCAACTGCACACAGCAAGAGCATTAGCCCAAAATAAAGGTGTTTCATTTTTTTGTTTCTGATTAGTAAAAGAAAGCGGCTTGATTGTACAGCACACCGCGAGACAATGATGTTGCCTTAAATACTTAAACTAACCGGAGAACCTTTGTTGAAGTAGTTTTGATACTTAAAGGCATCAAAGAAGAACTTTTGGTTGGTGATTGGTTGCGTCCCTCTGTAATGTATGCGTAAAAGCAGTTTTTTGATCAAATACGGAAGTTGCCCACGATCTAAAAGTGCACCAATATCTGAAACCGAATCTAAGTCGTGCAGCACCTCAAGGGTTTTAGCTTGAATCTTTTCCTCACGCACTTTTCTAAGAATGATTTGCGTGAGTTTTGAGGTTTGCCAAGGGAGTTCTAAAAGTGCTTGTGCATTAAAATGAGTTTTGTTTAGACCCATTAAATAGAACCCGCCGTCAACGGAAGGGCCAATAACCATCGGGCAATTTTGCAATTCGCTTGCGGCGGTGAGTAGATGCTGCTTGGTTAAATGCGGACTGTCATTCCCAATACTGATGACATTGTCATAGCCTAGCTCATAAATTTCTGTAAAGGCTTTTGTATAGCGTTCAGCAAACGTGGCTCCTTTTTGATTTTTTTCAGAATAAATGTAAAAGGGGAGTCCGCTTTGCTTTACCGTTTTTAAAGTCTGTTTATTGAGCGCTTCAAAGAGTTGCACGCCGTTGTGCATCGACTTGTGTCGTGCATCTTCTTCCGCAGAGCGGGCAAAAATTAATATAGCAGTAGTAGTCTTCAATAAGGCGGTAAACGCAACGTGTGCTTTTGGTTATTTTATATTGAATTAAGCTACAGTTCCCTGGCAACTACTTCCTGCGCCGGCAGTACAGCCATAGCAATGCTGAGAAATGATGATGTTTCGGTCGTTAAGAACATCTTCATTATATTCTGAAATATGCTTCACTTTTGAATTTACTTTGAGATCCAGCATTTGATTGAAGTCACAATCGTACAACCAGCCGTCCCAACTAATCGAGATCGTATTAGTACACATCACATTCGCCACCGCAGCCGGGTTGTAAGCCTCAACAAGTTGGTACATATAATCCTCGTAGTTTTCTGAAGCGATCAAGTAATCCAGAAAACGTGCGATAGGAAGATTGGTGATCGCAAACAGATTATGAAACTGAATACCGAAATCTTCCATCAAGGCTTTTTTGAAATCCTTTTCCATTCCTGCTTGATCAGAAGGAAGGTAAGCACCGTTGGGATTATACACGAGGTCCAAACGCAAGTCGCTGTCCGGCATTCCGTAGCCAACCGCATTTAATTCCTGTAAGGCTTTGATCGACTTGTCAAAAACACCTTCACCGCGTTGTTTATCGGTTTTACCACGCGTCCAGTGCGGCATTGAGCTCACCACGTGCACATTGTGTTTTTTAAAAAACTCCGGTAGATCGTGGTATTTCTTATTAGCACGAATGATGGTCAGGTTACTGCGCACAATAAAATCTTTAATCCCTGCTTTACTCGCTTCTTCTACAAAACGTCTGAAATTAGGATTCATCTCAGGCGCACCGCCGGTAAGATCAAGGGTATGTGCGCCAGTGTTTTTGATCACTTCCAGACACTGCTCCATCGTTTCCCAAGTCATTATTTCTTTACGATCGGGACCGGCATCTACGTGACAATGCTCACACACCTGATTGCACATATATCCCACATTGATCTGAAGGATCTCCAGTTTTTTAGGTCGTAAAGGAAATTGATTGGTCTCTTTGATCTTCTCGGCAAACGTAGGAAGTTCGCCATCGGCAAAAATTCCACCGGATAAAATCTCAAGCTGTTTATTGGCTTGAGCAAGATCATCGTGACGTTTATGTAGGGATTTTTTTGTTTCAGTAACAGGCATAAAAGCGTTTATTTTTCTTTTTCAATAGTGTCTAAGAT
>Ga0208450_1000865_pt1 | contig 15268 bp, 15 predicted proteins | sample MalvireepMed_908_FD_184249 | JGI IMG/M metagenome (GOLD analysis project Ga0208450, IMG submission 184249) | Marine viral communities from the Global Malaspina Expedition - Malaspina viral metaG DeepMed_908 (SPAdes) (version 2) | ecosystem: Environmental > Aquatic > Marine > Oceanic | place... | reverse complement strand
CTTCGGCAGCCTCGACATCCTCGTCAACAATGCCGGTTTGATTGACCCGATCGCCCGCATCGAGGAATCCGACCCCGATGCCTGGGATATGGTGGTCGATGTCAATTTCAAGGGTGTCTATCACGGGCTGCGCGCCGCAATTCCTGTCATGAAACAGCAGGGCGGCGGTGTGATCATCAACATTTCCTCAGGCGCGGCGACGGGTGCGCTGGAAGGCTGGAGCCATTATTGCGCAACCAAGGCGGCGGTTTTGTCGCTGACACGCTGCGCCCACAAGGAATCCGCCTCCGACAATGTCCGGGTTGTCGGCCTCTCCCCCGGAACGGTGGCTACCGACATGCAGCGGTCGATCAAGGACTCCGTCGTCAATCCGGTCAGCCAGCTCGACTGGTCGCAGCACATTTCGCCCGAATGGGTCGGCAAGGCCATCGCATGGCTGAGCACGGATGCCGGCCGGGCCTATGACGGAGACGACTTTTCGCTGAAGACCGAGGAAGGCCGCCGTGCCGTCGGCTTGATCACCTGACGGCAGGCAACTCAGAAGGTGCGTATGCGGGGGGTATCCCCGGCCCTGTTCTGAGGCCGCAAGCCGTCGAGAAACAGCGTTTCGAGATACCGCGCAGCGTCCTCGAAACGGCCGTCCGAGCCCCTGTCCGGCCCGAGGATCACGCGCACCTGGGTATCAAAATCGGCGTAATGCTGGGTCGTTGACCAGATCGAGAATATCAGGTGGCGGGCATCCACCGTGTTGATCCGCCCGTCCCTCATCCAGCCCTGCAACACCTCCACCTTCTCATCGACAAGCGGTTTCAACTCGGTTTCGAGCAGCCGTTTGATACGGGGTGCGCCCTGCAGGATCTCGTTGGCGAACAGCCGGCTCTCGCGCGGAAAATCGCGCGCCATTTCCAGCTTGCGGCGAATGTAGGACTGCAGCTCGGGCAACGGGTCGCCGGTCGCATTGAGCTCCCGCAACGGTTCAAGCCAGGTATCGAGCAGACGCGCGATCAAGGCCTCGTACATGTCCTGCTTGCGCCGGAAATAATAAAGCAGATTGGGTTTGGACATGCCTGCGTGGTCGGCGATCCGGTCAATCGTTGCGCCGCGAAATCCATGGGCGGAAAACTCTTCAAGCGCCGCGTCGAGAATGCGTTCCTCGTTTTCCATCTGGATGCGCGTCTTGCGTTGGGTTTCCGTGGCTCTTGCCTTCAAGTTGCGCGCTCCATGTCACATCGATCAGCTTCGAAACTGCCCCGGCAAAGCTCTTGCGGACACCACCGAATTTGCCTTGACCCGATAATTGACCCTGCTAGAGTTTTATCAAACAGTCAATATTTTCGTCAGTGAACTCGAATGCGGAAAAAAAGCCATTGAAATGGCTATTGACCAATGACCGGGAACACATTGCGTCAGGAGGCGCGCCAAGCCATGTCAAACCGGCTCAACACATCCCCCAACGACCTGCGCGCGTTCTGGATGCCGTTCACCGCAAACCGCCAGTTCAAGCAGGACCCGCGCATGCTGGTGGCTGCCAAGGACATGCATTTCACCACCTCCGACGGCCGCCAGATCCTTGACGGCACGGCAGGCCTCTGGTGCGTCAACGCCGGCCATTGCCGCCCGAAGATCACCGAGGCGATTGCCCAGCAGGCAGGTGAACTGGACTATGCGCCGGCTTTCCAGATGGGCCATCCGAAAGCCTTTGAGCTGGCCAATCGCCTGGTCGACATAGCGCCTGATGGCATGAACCATGTGCTGTTCACCAATTCCGGTTCGGAGTCGGTCGAAACCGCACTCAAGGTGGCGCTGGCCTATCAGCGTGTGAAGGGCAACGGATCCCGCACCCGGCTGATCGGCCGCGAGCGCGGCTATCACGGCGTCAATTTCGGCGGCATCTCGGTCGGTGGCATTGTCTCCAACCGCAAGATGTTCGGCACATTGCTGACCGGCGTCGACCATATGCCGCACACGCATCTGCCGGCACAGAACGCCTTCACAAAGGGCCAGCCCGAGCATGGCGGCGATCTGGCCAGCGAACTCGAGCGCATTGTCACCCTGCATGATGCATCGACCATCGCCGCTGTCATCGTCGAGCCGGTTGCCGGCTCAACCGGCGTGCTGATCCCGCCGAAAGGCTATCTGAAGAAACTGCGCGAGATCTGCACAAAGCACGGCATTCTGCTGATCTTCGACGAGGTCATCACCGGCTTTGGCCGGCTTGGCTCGCCTTTCGCCGCCCAGCATTACGACGTCATGCCGGACATGATCACCTCTGCCAAGGGCCTGACCAACGGCGTTATCCCGATGGGTGCAGTATTTGTCACGTCGGAGATCCATGACGCTTTCATGCAGGGCCCGGAGCACATGATCGAGTTCTTCCACGGCTACACCTATTCCGGCAATCCGATCGCCTCGGCCGCGGCGCTGGCCACGCTCGACACCTACAAGGAAGAAGGCCTGCTCACCCGCGCCGCCGAGATCGCGCCCTACTGGGAAGAACAGCTGCATTCGCTGAGGGATTGCCCGCACGTCATCGACATCCGCAACACCGGCCTGATCGGCGCCATTGAGCTCGACCCGATTGCCGGCGAGCCGACCAAGCGCGCCTTCTCCGCCTTCCTGAAAGCCTATGATGATGGCTTGCTGATCCGCACAACAGGCGACATCATTGCGCTTTCACCGCCTCTGATCATCTCCAGGGATCAGATTGACGAATTGTTCGAAAAACTGCGTAAAGTCCTCGAAGGGGTCGCGTAACCATGCAGATCATTGAAAATGCCATTGGCGGCAAGCTGACAATTTCCACCTCCGACCGCCGCTCGCCGGTGTTCAACCCGGCAACCGGCGAACAGATCGCCGAACTGCCGCTGTCGACGGTTGAGGAAATCAACGCAGCCGTTGCCAACGCCAAGGCCGCACAGCCTGCCTGGGGCGCCATGCCACCGCTCAAGCGCGCCCGCTTCATGTTCAAGTTCAAGGAACTGCTCGACCGTCACGCCGCCGACATCGCCCGCGAGATCTCGCGCGAGCACGGCAAGACCCATGACGATGCGCTGGGCGAAGTCACCCGCGGCATCGAGGTGGTGGAATTTGCCTGCGGCATCCCCAACCTGCTCAAGGGCGATTTTTCCCGCAATGTCGGCCCCGGCGTTGACTCCATCGCCGACCGCCAGCCGCTCGGCGTCGTTGCCGGCATCACCCCGTTCAACTTCCCTGCCATGGTGCCGATGTGGATGTATCCGATCGCAATTGCCTGCGGCAACACCTTCGTGCTCAAGCCTTCCGAGCGTGATCCGTCAGCACCGATGCTGGCCTGGAAACTGTTCCAGGAAGCGGGATTTCCCGAGGGCGTTCTCAACGTCGTGCATGGCGACAAGCTCGCCGTCGACACACTGCTTGATCACCCGGACGTCAAGGCCATCAGCTTCGTCGGCTCAACTCCGATTGCCGAATATGTCTACTCGCGCGGAACCGCCAACGGCAAACGCGTCCAGGCGCTCGGCGGCGCCAAGAACCACATGGTTGTCATGCCCGATGCCGATATGGATCAGGTCGCCGATGCGCTGATGGGCGCAGGTTACGGATCCGCCGGCGAACGCTGCATGGCGATCTCGGTTGCCGTGCCGGTGGGCGAGAAAACCGCCGATGCGCTTGTTGCCAAGCTCAAGCCGCGCGTCGAAGCGCTGAAGATCGGTCCGGCCACCGATGACACCGCGGAAATGGGCCCCGTCGTGACCAAGATGCATCAGGAAAAGGTGCTCGGCTACATCGACCAGGGCGTCGCCGAAGGCGCCGATCTGGTTGTCGATGGCCGCGGCTTCTCGCTGCAGGGCTACGAGGACGGCTACTTTGTTGGGGGCACGCTGTTTGACCGCGTGACCACCGACATGACCATCTACAAGGAAGAGATTTTTGGCCCGGTGCTCTCGGTCGTCCGTGCCGGCACCTTCGATGATGCGGTCAAGATGATCAACGATCATGAATATGGCAACGGCACCGCGATCTTCACCCGCGACGGTGACGCCGCCCGCGCCTTCTCCGATTCCATCGAGGTCGGCATGGTCGGCATCAACGTGCCGATCCCGGTGCCGGTGGCCTATCATTCCTTCGGCGGCTGGAAGCGCTCGCTGTTCGGCGATCACTCGATCTACGGCCCGGAAGGCGTGCGCTTCTACACCCGCCTGAAAACCATCACCTCGCGCTGGCCCAACGGCATCAAGTCCGGCGCTGTGTTCACCTTCCCGAGCTGAGCCATGCAACGTGAACCTGCCACCGCAACACCCCTGGTCGATGATGAGCGCGTCCGCGTGACCCGCTTCGACTTCGCGCCCGGGGCTGAAACCGGATGGCATGTTCACGGCCATGATTATGTGATCACATTGGTGACGGATTGCGAAATGCTGCTCGAAGAACCCGGCGGCACGTCGCGCACAGTGACCATGGCAGCCGGTGACGCCTATCGCCGCCCGCTCGGGGTCGAGCACAATGTCATAAACGCCGGGACAAAGATGATGAGCTTTGTCGAAGTCGAACTGAAATAGGAGACGACCATGTCCGCACCCGCAGCAAATCTTCGCATCAACGCCGACCGGCTTTGGGATTCGCTCATGGACATGGCCAAGATCGGGCCCGGCATCGCCGGCGGCAACAACCGCCAGACGCTGACCGACGAGGACGGTGAAGGCCGGCACCTGTTCCGCAAATGGTGCGAGGATGCCGGCATGACCATGGGCGTCGACACCATGGGCAACATGTTCATGACAAGACCCGGCACAGATCCTGATGCCCTGCCGGTCTATGTCGGCTCTCACCTCGACACCCAGCCCACCGGCGGCAAATATGACGGCGTGCTCGGCGTGTTGGCAGGGCTCGAGCTGGTGCGCACGCTCAACGATCTCGACATCAAGACAAAGCACCCGATCGTCGTGGTCAACTGGACCAACGAGGAAGGCACCCGCTTTGCTCCGGCGATGCTGGCTTCAGGCGTGTTCGCCGGCGTGCATGAGCAGGACTGGGCCTATGACCGCGTCGACGCCAAGGGCAAGCGCTTTGGCGACGAACTCGAGCGCATCGGCTGGAAGGGTGACGAGGAAGTCGGCGCAAGGCAGATGCATGCGCTGTTTGAGCTGCATATCGAGCAGGGCCCGATCCTCGAGGCCCAAGGCAAGGACATCGGCGTCGTCACCCACGGCCAGGGCCTGCGCTGGATCCAGTGCACCGTCACGGGCAAGGAAAGCCACACCGGCTCGACCCCGATGCCTATGCGCAAGAACGCCGGCCGTGGTCTGGCGCAGATCACCGAACTGGTGCATCAGATCGCCATGGACAATGCCCCCAATGCCGTGGGCGCCATCGGCCACATCGACGTTTATCCGAATTCCCGCAACATCATTCCCGGCAAGGTGGTCTTTACCATCGATTTCCGCAGCCACGAACTCGACACGCTCAATGGCATGGCCGAGCGGCTGATGGCCGAGGCGCCCAAGCTTTGCGATGCACTCGGCGTCAGCTTCGAAGCCGAGATCGTCGGCCAGTTCGATCCGCCGGAATTCGACCACGCCTGCGTCAAGGCGATCCGCGACGCTGCCGAGCGGCTTGGCTATTCGCATATGGACATCATCTCCGGCGCCGGTCACGATGCCTGCTGGATCAACCGCATCGCACCGACCGCCATGGTCATGTGCCCCTGCGTCGACGGCCTCTCGCACAATGAAGCCGAGGACATCTCCAAGGAATGGGCCGGCGCGGGTTGCGATGTCCTCATGCACGCCGTTGTCGAAACAGCCGGGGTGGTGGAATAGCGCGAATGGCATTATATTCATTCAATCCCGACCTTCTGGAGAGCCTGCGATGTCGCCGGCAACCGAAAGCCTCATCCTTAAACATTTTCGTGCCATCCGCACGACGCTTGATCGACTCAGCGAAGATATGCAGGAGGTCAAAGGGCGGTTGGGCATACTCGAAACCCAATATGCCCGCATCTCAAACCGTCTTGACCGGATCGATGATCGGGTTCACCGCATTGAATTACGTCTCGAACTCGTTGACGGCTGACCAGCTTGCTTTCAGTTATCGATGCCGTCGTGGCCACCCTGGTCTTTTCCATTCTGACTTAAGATCGTTCATGGCCCGAACCCGCAGCCAGCGCCATAGGGGTGCGGGTTTACGTCTGCCATGGTCCGATGTCCCCGGAGATTGAAAACATGAACACCTCAGCCAAAGTCGTGCCTCTTGAGGCCAGCGACGAAAGCCAGCTTCGCATAGACCTTGCAGCCGCCCTCCGGCTCGCCGCCTATTATGACTGGCACGAGGGCGTCGCCAATCATTTCTCCGCCGCTGTCTCGGCCGATGGCAGGAAATTCCTCGTCAATCCGCGCTGGAAGCACTTCTCTCGCGCCAAAGCCAGTGAACTGCTGCTGGTCGATGCGGACGATCCCGACACAATGAACCGGCCGGACGCGCCCGACCCGTCGGCCTGGTCGATCCATTCCGCCATTCACAAGAATGTGCCGCATGCCCGTGTCGCGCTGCATCTGCATCCGCCCCATGCCACCGCGCTTGCGGGTTTGAAAGATCCCTCGATCAAGCCGATTGACCAGGTCACGGCACGGTTTTTCAACCGGCTGGCAATGGACATGGAATTTGGCGGCATCGCATCCGAAGAAGCAGAAGGCGAGCGCATCGCCGGCACCATCGGCAATCATTCCTGCATCATGATGGCCAATCACGGCGTCACCACCGTTGCCCCGACCGTCGCCGAGGCCTTTGACGCCCTGTATCATCTCGAGCGCGCCGCGCGCACCATGGTGCTGGCCTATTCGACCGGCCAGGACCTCAACGTCATGAATGACGAGCTCGCGGAGTCAGTTGCGCAGGAATGGGAGGTCTACAAGGACGCCGAGTTCTCGCATTTCGAGGAAATGAAGAAGGTGCTCGACCGGGAAAATCCGGGTTATGCCGACTAGAGACCTATGAATTTGAGAAGGCCGCACCAAGACGGCTGATCAAGACAATATTTGGAACAGCGAGAGGACGTGCATCATGAGCACCACCGTCATCAAGAACGGAACCATTGTCACCGCCGATCTGACCTACAAGGCGGACGTGCTGATCGAGGGTGGCGTCATCACCGCCATCGGCCCCAACCTGGTCGGCGAAAAATCGCTCGATGCCACCGGCTGCTATGTCATGCCCGGCGGCATCGATCCGCATACCCATCTCGAAATGCCGTTCATGGGCACCTATTCGACCGATGATTTCGAAAGCGGCACCCGCGCCGCCCTGTCAGGCGGCACCACCATGGTGATCGATTTCGCCCTGCCCGCGCCTGGCCAGTCGCTGCTTGAAGCGATCCAGATGTGGGACAACAAGTCGACCCGCGCCCATTGCGACTACTCCTTCCACATGGCGATCACCTGGTGGGGCGAGCAGGTGTTCAACGAGATGGAAACCGTGGTCAAGGACAAGGGCATCACCACCTTCAAGCACTTCATGGCCTACAAGGGCGCGCTGATGGTCGATGATGACGAGATGTATTCCTCGTTCAGCCGCGTCGGCGAATTGGGCGGCATCGCCATGGTCCACGCCGAAAACGGCGATGTGGTGGCTCAGCTTCAGCAGAAGCTCATGGCCGAGGGCAATAACGGCCCCGAGGCGCACGCCTATTCCCGTCCGCCGGAAGTCGAGGGCGAAGCCACCAACCGCGCCATCATGATCGCCGACATGGCCGGCACGCCGCTTTATGTGGTGCACACCTCCTGCGAGCAGAGCCACGAGGCCATCCGCCGCGCCCGCCAGAAGGGTATGCGGGTCTGGGGCGAACCGCTGATCCAGCACCTGACGCTCGACGAGAGCGAATATGCCAATCCCGACTGGGACCATGCCGCCCGCCGGGTGATGAGCCCGCCCTTCCGCAACAAGATGCATCAGGATTCGCTCTGGGCCGGCCTGTCGGCAGGCTCGCTGCAGGTGGTCGCCACCGACCATTGCGCCTTCTCCACCGAGCAGAAGCGCTTCGGCGTCGGCGATTTCACAAAAATCCCCAACGGCACCGGCGGGTTGGAAGACCGCATGCCGATGCTCTGGACCTATGGCGTCGCCACCGGACGGCTGACCATGAACGAATTCGTCGCCGTCACCTCCACCAACATCGCCAAGATCCTCAACTGCTACCCGAAAAAGGGCGCGGTGCTGGTCGGCGCCGATGCCGATCTGGTGGTCTGGGATCCGGAGAAATCCAAGACCATTTCTGCCAGCACCCAGCAGTCGGCGATCGATTACAACGTGTTTGAAGGAAAACAGGTCAAGGGCCTGCCGCGCTACACCCTGACCCGCGGCCGCATTGCCGTTGACGATGGTGAAATCAAACCGCAGGAAGGTCATGGCGAGTTCGTCAAGCGCCAGCCGGTGACGCCGACCAACAAGGCGCTGTCGACCTGGAAGGAACTCAGCTCGCCGCGCAAGGTCGAACGCTCCGGCATCCCGGCGAGCGGCGTGTGATTGCATTTAACTTGCCAGCACCGGCAATGGTGCTGGCAAGGGCTGACGAAACGGAATTCTCGGCAACCCCAATGAACCAAAAAGCAGCAAATCATGCCTGAGACAGTCATATCCGCCCAGAATCTGGACCTCACTTTCGAGACCAATGACGGTCCGGTTCATGCGCTGAAGGACATCACGCTGGACATTGCCGAGGGCGAATTCGTCTCGTTAATCGGGCCCTCGGGCTGCGGCAAGACCACGCTTCTCCGGGTGATCGCCGATCTGGAAAAACCGACCGGCGGCACCGTCTCCGTCAACGGCATGACGCCCGAACAGGCGCGTCTCGCACGAGCCTACGGATATGTCTTCCAGCAGGCCGCCCTGCTGCCCTGGCGCACCATCGAGGACAACATCTCCCTGCCGCTGGAAGTCATGGGGCTCGACAAGGCGACGCGCGCTGGCCGGATCAAGAGCAATCTTGAGCTGGTCAATCTGACCGGTTTCGAGAAGAAATTCCCCTGGCAGCTTTCGGGTGGCATGCAGCAGCGTGCCTCCATCGCCCGTGCGCTCGCCGTCGAGCCGGCCATGCTGCTGATGGACGAACCATTCGGCGCGCTCGACGAGATTGTCCGAGACCATCTCAACGAGCAATTGCTGAAGCTCTGGGCCAAGACCAAAAAGACCGTGGTCTTTGTCACCCACTCGATTCCGGAAGCGGTGTTTCTGTCGACCAAAATCGTGGTGATGAGCCCGCGGCCCGGCCGCATCCACGAGATCATCGATTGCAGCGAACTTGGCACCGACCGGCCACTCGACATCCGCGAAACGCCGGAGTTCCTGAAAATCGCCCACCAGGTCCGTGAAGGCCTCAAAGCAGGGCACAGCTATGATGAATAGCGCCGTCCATCCAGCGCCGGCAACAAGCCATATCCGGCGCGCGGCGGCCGCCGATCTGCCTGCCTGTGCGGCGATCATCAACGAATATATGGACGCCGCCACCTCCTGGCTGCCGCGGGTGATCGATCATCAGGCCATCGAGGTCATGTTCGGTCCGGATCTGCTCGACAGGCGAATCGTGTTTGTGGCCGAGGATGGCGGGGAGATCGCCGGCTATCTGTCGATGGATCACGAAGCGGGGTTCATTCACGCGATCTATCTTCGCCCCCATGCGCGAGGCATGGGTCTCGGCAAGGCGCTTCTCGACGCAGCCAAACAGGCCCGGCCGCAAGGGTTCGACTTGACCGTCTTTGAGCCCAACACCGATGCGCTTCGCTTTTACATGCGCGAAGAGCTTGTCGAAGTTCCACAGGGCCGCAAGGAGGACACGCCGGAAGGCGTGCCGACTTTGCTGATGCGCTGGTCCGGAGGAGCACAATGAGCGCTTCGCTGATGATCTGGCTGGCGGGTGTGATGGTGATTTTCATGGCCGCGGCGAGCAGTCTGCGGGTCTATGTCGACCGGCCGTCGGTCTGGCTGCTGGTTCTGGCCATCGGGCTCTATACCGCCGGCAATCTGATGATGGTGCGGGTGATGCGCGAAAGCGGGCTGGCCATCGCCATGTCCCTGTCCGCCGTGCTGCAACTGGTGCTGATCAACCTGATCGGATTGCTGATCTTCGGCGAACGCCCGTCCACCATGCAGGTCGGCGGCATCACGCTGGGCATCATCGCGGTCAGCATGATCGTCTGGCCGCAAGGGAGGCAGGGATGACCGACAGCAGCTTCATCAGGGACCGGCTGGTCCCCGTCGGCTCCATCCTGCTGGTGATCCTCATCGCCTGGTATGTCGCGGCCTATTCGATGAATGCGCCGTTCCAGCGCGATTTCGACCGCCGCGCGGATGTCACCCGCACCAGCAGCGAATTCTTCATGAAGACCATGAGCCAGCCGAAGCCGACCATGCCGGCGCCGCACCAGGTCGCATCGAACCTGTGGAAGAACACATTCACCGTCAAACCCTGGTCCAAGCGCAGTCTCGTCTATCATTCCTGGATCACGTTGTCGGCGACACTGCTCGGATTTGCCATGGGCACCGCACTCGGCGTGGTGATCGCCATCGGCATCGTTCACATCCCGGCGCTCGACCGTTCCTTCCTGCCCTGGATCATCGCCTCGCAGACGATTCCGATTCTGGCGATCGCACCGATGATCATCGTGCTGTTGTCGGCCATCGGGGTCACCGGACTGCTGCCCAAGGCGCTGATCTCGACCTATCTGTCGTTTTTTCCGGTCGCCGTCGGCATGGTCAAGGGCCTGCGCTCGCCTGACGTGCTGCATCTGGATCTAATGCGGACCTATTCGGCCAACAAACTGCAGACGCTGTGGAAACTGCGGATCCCGGCCTCGGTGCCGTTTTTCTTCACCTCGATGAAGGTGGCGATCGCCGCTAGCCTGATCGGCGCCATTGTCGGCGAACTGCCGACCGGTGCGGTCGCAGGCATCGGCTCCAAGTTGCTGGCAGGCTCCTATTACAGCCAGACCGTCGACATCTTCGCGGCCCTGATCGCCGGATCGATCGTCGCCATCCTGCTGGTCACCGCGGTCGATATTGTGGGCCGGTTCGTCAACACCCGCATGGGAGCCAAGACCCAATGAGCGTGTTCCGTCCCAACTGGCAGGCGCTGATGGCGCTGCTGGCAAGCCTCTTCAGCCTCACCTCCCTGCCGTTCACGGAAAGCATGAGCCAGGCCGCATCGCTGGCGGTGGTGGCAATTCTTGCGGCAGGTGCGCTGCTGTCGATGCTGCGGCTGAACTTTGCCGTGGAAACCGCCGCCCTGACGCTGTCGAGCTTTGGTGCCGCAGCCTTGCTGATCTCCGGTCTCACCGACGGCTTCGGCACGGCAACAGCGGGCTATTTTGCGGCGCTTGCCGCAGCCTGGCTTCTCGGCTGGCGGCTGGTCACGGTGCTGTCCAGTGACGGCAGCCAGAGCAGCACCATATCGATCATCGTTCCTGCCCTGTTCGGCATCTGGGTGGTCATCCTGTGGGAATGCATCGTCCGCGGCGCCGGCGTCCCCTTCGTGCTGCTGCCGCCGCCTTCTTCGATCGGCATGAGGATCACCACCTCGACCTCGATCCTGGCCGCCGATTTCCAGCAGACCGTGCTCAAGGCGGTGCTTTTTGGCTATGTGGTCGGCTCGCTGACCGGCTTCCTGGTTGCGATCCTTGCAGACCGCTTCCGTTTCTTTGCCAACGGCCTGCTGCCGATCGGCAACATGGTCTCGGCGCTGCCGATGATCGGCATCGCCCCGATCATGGTGATCTGGTTCGGCTTTGACTGGCAGTCCAAGGCAGCCGTGGTCATCGTCATGACCTTCTTCCCGATGCTGGTGAACACGCTTGCAGGCCTGGCGGCCACCAGTGACATGGAACGCGACCTGATGCGCACCTATGGCGCCACCCATTGGCAGGTGCTCATCAAGCTGCGGCTTCAGGCCGCAATGCCTTTCATCTTCAATGCCCTCAAGATCAACTCCACCCTGGCGCTTATCGGTGCCATCGTTGCCGAGTTTTTCGGAACGCCGATTGTCGGCATGGGCTTTCGCATTTCGACCGAAGTGGGTCGGATGAACCTCGACATGGTCTGGGCGGAAATCGCCATGGCAGCCATCGTCGGGTCTTTGTTTTACGGAGCGCTTGCACTTCTTGAGCGCGCTGTCACATTCTGGCATCCGAGCTATCGCAGATAGATAGATCCGAGCCGCAACCAGAGAGGAACCAAAAATGAAAAAAACACTTGGACTGACACTGGCACTCACCATGACACTGATGGCAGGTGCTGCCAGCGCTGCCGACAAGGTGACGCTGCAACTCAAATGGGTCGCCCAGGCCCAGTTCGCCGGTTACTACGTTGCCAAGGACAAGGGCTTTTACGACGAAGCCGGCCTTGACGTCGAAATCAAGCCCGGCGGTCCGGACATCGCCCCGGAACAGGTCATTGCTGGTGGTGGCGCCGATGTCATCGTCGACTGGATGGGCGGCGCTCTCGCAGCCCGTGAAAAGGGCGTCGGCCTGGTCAACATCGCCCAGCCTTACAAGAAGGCGGGCATGCAGCTGGTTTGCCCGGCAGACGGTCCGGTCAAGACAACCGACGACTTCAAGGGCCACACGCTGGGCGTCTGGTTCTACGGCAACGAGTATCCGTTCTTTGCCTGGATGAACAAGCTCGGCCTCTCCACCGAAGGCGGCGATGACGGCGTCACCGTGCTCAAGCAGAGCTTCGACGTGCAGCCGCTGATCCAGAAGCAGGCCGACTGCATCTCGGTCATGACCTACAACGAGTACTGGCAGCTCATCGACGCCGGCTACACCGCCGACGATCTGATCGTCTTCAACTATTCAGAAATGGGCAACGACCTGCTCGAGGACGGCCTGTATGCGATGGAAGACGATCTCGCCGATCCGGCTTTCGCCGAGAAAATGGTCAAGTTCGTCGAGGCTTCAATGAAGGGCTGGGAATACGCTATTGCCAACCCCGAAGAAGCAGCCGGCATCGTCATGGACAATGGCGGCCAGGACGAGAACCACCAGGTCCGGATGATGGGCGAAGTGGCCAAGCTGATCGGTGAACCCGATGCCAAGCTGATCGAGGCAGCCTATGAGCGGACAGCCAAGGCGCTGCTTGATCAGGGCATCATCACCAAGGAACCATCAGGCGCCTGGACATCGGATATCACCGACAAGATGTAATCACCTTTTTTGGGGTAAACTGGACCGGCCGGCAGAAATGCCGGCCGGTTTTTGATTCGGGCGAGCAGCGAAGGGAGAAGCCATGACAGACAGACTGGGCGATATGATTGACCAGGGCACGGGCCGCAAGCCTGCCGACATTGTCTTGAAGGGCGGCAGGCTGTTTGACCTCACCACCGGCGCGTTGCGCGACGGCGACATCGCCATTTGCGGCGACCGCATCGTCGGCACGCTGGAAAGCTATTCCGGCATCGAGGAGATCGACATCTCCGGCAAGATCGTTGTGCCGGGTTTCATCGACACCCATCTGCACATTGAAAGCTCGCTTGTCACACCGCACGAATTCGACCGCTGCGTGCTGCCGCGCGGCATCACCACTGCAATCTGTGATCCGCACGAGATCGCCAATGTCATCGGCGCCACCGGCATCCGCTATTTTCTCGATTGCTCCGAACAAACCATCATGGACATCCGGGTGCAGCTCTCAAGCTGCGTCCCCGCGACCCATCTCGAGACAGCAGGCGCACGGCTTGATATCGGGGACCTGCTGCCGTTCCGCGACCACCCGCAGGTGATCGGACTGGCCGAGTTCATGAATTTCCCCGGCGTGCTGGCCAAGGACCCGGCCTGCATGGCCAAGCTCGAAGCCTTTCAGGGTGGACATATCGACGGTCATGCGCCCTTGTTGCGCGGGCTGGGGCTGAACGGCTACCTCGCCGCCGGCATCCGCACCGAGCATGAATCCACCACCGCCGAGGAAGCGCTGGAGAAGATGTCGAAAGGCATGCACGTGCTGGTCCGCGAAGGCTCGGTCTCGCGCGATCTCGACGCGCTGATCCCAATCATCACCGAGCGCAATTCGCCGTTCCTGGCGCTGTGCACCGACGACCGCAATCCACTCGACATCGCCGAGCATGGCCATCTCGACTACATGATCCGCCACGCCATTTCGAAAGGCGTCGAGCCGCTGGCGATCTACCGCGCGGCCTCGATTTCCGCGGCCCGGGCTTTCGGGCTGAAGGACCGCGGCCTGGTGGCGCCCGGCTGGCGCGCCGATCTGGTGGTGCTCGACAGCCTTGAGGACTGCAATGCGCAGATGGTGTTTTCCGCCGGACGCCGCGTAACCGATGAATTGTTCGACACCCGCAAAAAGACCGGCCTGGTCGGCACCGACAGCGTCCGTGCGCCAAAGGTCGAGTCCGCCTCCTTCACCGTTCGCAAGAACCGCAGCCAGACTCCGGTGATCGGCATCGTTCCCGGCAAAATCATCACCGCGCGCCGCGATCTCGACCTTGCCATCGACAATGGCGAAAAGCAGGTCGATCTGAGCCGCGACATTCTCAAGATCGCGGTGATCGAGCGCCACGGCAAGAACGGCAACATTGCCACTGGCTTCGTTCAGGGATTCGGCCTCAAGCGCGGTGCCATCGCCTCGACCGTCGGCCATGACAGCCACAATATCTGCGTGGTTGGCGCTTCGGAAGCCGACATGGCGGTGGCCGCCAACCGGCTGAGCGAAATCCGTGGTGGCTTCGTGGTCGCCGAAGGCGGCAAGGTGGTGGCCGAAATCGCGTTGCCGGTTGCGGGTCTGATGAGCGATCAGCCCTATGAGCATGTGCGCGAGACGCTGATCCCGCTGCGCCAGGCCGCCAAGGCACTCGGCGGCACGCTTGACGAGCCGTTCCTGCAACTGGCCTTCCTGCCGCTGCCGGTGATCCCGCATCTCAAGATCTCCGACCGTGGCATGATCGATGTCGATGCCTTCGAGATCATCGACCCGTAGCGCTGCAATTGCGGCTCACAATAAGCTGCGGATTCACGCCAATCGCGCGCAGAAGGCATCGAGTCCCGAGAGCATGATCGTACCGCCCTCGTGGCCCGGTGCAAAACCGGGCAGACGAACCGCTTCGTCAATTGAAAGGTCGGAAGGCGGCGTCCATTCCTCCGGCTGACGGTCAAGGTTGAAGACAAACAGCAAGCGCTCCTGGCCCTCTCCCCGGATGAAGGCCAGCAGGTCTCCGTTGGTGTCGAGGAAATGCATTGCCCCGTCGACAAGGCCCGGATGCGACTTCCGCAAGGCCAGCGTCTCACGGTAATGGTTG
>Ga0208450_1000863_pt1 | contig 15285 bp, 21 predicted proteins | sample MalvireepMed_908_FD_184249 | JGI IMG/M metagenome (GOLD analysis project Ga0208450, IMG submission 184249) | Marine viral communities from the Global Malaspina Expedition - Malaspina viral metaG DeepMed_908 (SPAdes) (version 2) | ecosystem: Environmental > Aquatic > Marine > Oceanic | place... | reverse complement strand
ATTTAATGCAAACAGGCTTGACACAGACTGAGCAAGCTTTATTATCCAACGAAGAGAAGTCAATCAGATTAAGACAAAGAGGAATGTCAGCATAATGGCTATAACAGACGTTTTAAATTTAACCCCGCAATTAGTCGCGGAACAGAATCCCGAACTGCATCAAATGAGAAAGATAGCTTTCGGAGAAAACTATCTTCAAGATATTGCAGGAGACACAGGTACCGCACAATACTATTCAGGCTGGGGAAATGTTCCATCCTGGGCACAACAAGCCATGACGACCGATGAAGCTTACACGACACCCGCTGTAACAGGCACGACAACGAATATTGGTGTCGGAGGTGGACCGGACGCTGGAATTATGAGCGTTACTCCAACCGATACTATTTCTGGAATGCCGGGTAGTATGCCGACAGTACCAGCAGGCGGAATGGAAGGTGGCGTTTGGGGTCCAATGGATTATCTTCAACCTACCATACAAGATCCAATGGCAGGAGATGCAGCCGTTGCAGAAGCAATCGCAGCTCAAGATAGACAAGATGCTTTTAATCAACAATTTGCTTTTGAAGATGCAAAGACTCAAGCACTCAGTGGTATTGGACCAGATGTAATACTTCCAGAAAGAAGACCCGATGACCTTTTACCAGAAGGATTTGATCCTTTCTTTTCTTTAGAAGCTCCCGGCATAACACCTTTTACACCAGAAACAATATTACCAGAAGCAAGACCTGATATTTATACGGATCGTATTATGGATCCTAACCTTATGAGAATTGAACAGGAAAGAGCTGTACAGGATGCCTCGTATCCCATCGCAGGACTTTCTACAGATCAAAAACAATTATACAATCAACTAGATACATCAAATTTAATAGATCCCAACAATGTTGGCAAAGATAAATATGGCAAGAACATTATTACCGGTGCAGATACACTCGGTATACTTGGCAATACTTATGAAGAAGGTGTTAGAGAATACGTCGAAAAATACGGCGACAAAGAGTATACCACTCCTTTAGCACAACAAAAACAAAAAGATTACAACGCACTAGTTGATGCCTGGGATGAAAGAGACGCTGTAACCGGCATCTTACCTCCTAGTAGATTATCACCGGAAGAAATTGAAGAAACTATAGCACCTAAAACTTACGCAGAGAAAACCGAAGATATATATAGGAACATAGAAATAATAGAACCTAGACCCGGTATTACAATATACCATAATACAAAAACAGGAGTAACAGGAGATAATATTGAAGACGTTATAGAACAAACAATAACAGAACCTGCTGTAACTACTCCTATTGTACAAGATCCAGATACAGGAAGTGCTCAAATTGCTGAAAGAATAGCAGCAGAAAATAGAGCAGCAGCCCAAGCCGAAGCTCAGGCAGCAGCATCAAGAGCAGCCGCAGCGCAAGCTGTAAGCCGACATACAGATCCTGGCGCCGGAGGAGGCAGAGGCGATCAGCCATCAGGAAGCGTTTCAACAGGTGCAGGTAGAAATCCTTGGGGTAGAGCGAAAGGCGGACTCATCAGAAAACAATATGGTTCAGGAGGAATCGTCGATTTACTGTAATGGCCAAGGAACCCAACACAGTTAGCGAACACATCATCGCTTTATACGGACACATAAAGGGTTTAAAACGAGAAATATTTTCCATCAAGAAAAATCATCTAGAGCACATGCATAAAGATATTGATAAGCTGCATGGTAAAATGGACCGGTTTCTTTACTGGTTACTCGGTGGACTTGGAGCTATTGTTATCGCTTTAATAACAACATCATTATAATACAAAGGGGGCAGCATGGAAAAAATTAAAACATTTTTTAAGCGCAACATAAAACGTTACGAATTAATAATTTTACTTGTTATTCTTGTTGCAATTTACATAAAATAAACTATATTAGTCGTGGGTGCTTTGGAAAGGCCCACTTTATTAACTGTCTAACAAGGAGGTTAACATGACCAATAAAGCATTATCCATATTTAATCAATTAAGACCCGTATCGGTAGGATTCGACAGCATCTTCGATCATTTTGAAAAAATGTTTGATGACGATGATGGCTTTCGTTTTCCACTAATCAACTATCCACCTTACAATATTGTTAAGACTGGAACGTATACTTATGACATTGAAGTTGCGTTAGCAGGTTACAATAAAAAGGAGATATCTGTGGAGTATGCAGATGGTGTCTTAAATATTAAGTCTATCAAGGAAGAAAAATCGGAAGATAAAAAAGGAGTAATTCATAAAGGTATTGCAAAAAGATACTTCTCAAAATCTTTTACCATCGCTGACGATGTTAAAATCGAAGGTGCTGAGTTAAAAGATGGATTACTTAAAGTATCTTTAATGAAGATTGTTCCTGAAGGCAAAAAGCCAAAAACTATAACTGTAAAATAAGGATTTAAAAATTTTACCGCGCGTTGCGCGTATGTCCTACATTTTCGGGGATGTAATGTCCCCGGAAGTGCTTTTTTTATCTTTCATAAACCGTTCTTCGTGGAGTTTAATTTGAGCTTTACAGTCTTCGTAAGTGGTGTCTTTTTTTCTGCTGTTCTCATCACCACGAATGAATATTATATTCTGTATAGTATAAGGTCGTTCAGGATCAAGTCTGTCCACGCTTAAATTGCTGGATGTATTGCTTAGACGTGCACCTTTCGAGTTTGAATTATTGTCCTGGACAATCGTGGTAATGGGTAGATGATCTGGCTCCCAGGCACTGCGCATCCCCCACTCAGCCTTGTGCCTGTCAAATGCTTCTTTTAGTTCTTGAAGGTTAAAAAAACATTTATGTTTTAATTGTCCTGTCGTAGTGAACCGATAACTGATATTATGAAAGGTCCGTTTTAAAAAACCGTGTGTGGTTGAATGGTATTTTCTAGCCTGCTGTCGTGCTTTTTCCTTTGTTTCTGGATTGCTCATATGTTCTTTTCTTATCTTTATTGAACATTCTTTACACTTCTTTTCATAACCAAGTTTATAACCTCCGTTTGCATAAAAATCTTTATGGAGAATCTTTACTTCTCCGCATACTCTGCATTTCTTTTTCATATCCACGCTTTCAGTTCTTCGCCCATAATTTCAGTGGCGATGTTCACTTTCTTGCGGAGAGCCTTGACGATTTTTTCGTCAATCGTATCCTCCGCAAGAATATCAATGTAGGTCATGGGTTTTTCCTGACCAATACGATCAATTCGTGCTTCGGACTGCTTACGCTTTTCTAAATCATAACCATTGGAATAATAAATCATGGTGGAGGCACCTGTTAAGGTGATTCCATACCCACCGGTCTGTGGTGTTCCTACTAGGAATCTTACTTTACTTTCTGGATCCTGTATTTCTTTTATTGCTTTCTGTCGATCGTCGCTGGTTGTATCTCCATAGTAGGTCATCACAGATCCTGGGTATTCCTTTTCAATCTCTTTTACAATCGTGGCAATATCATGGCGCCAATGAGCCCAAATAATGGCTTTTCCTTCTACTTCTTCTAAAAGGTCCATGAGTTCGGTAATACGATTATTTTTAATTTCTTGCATAGAGCCATCATCCGCTTTGAAATGACCACAAGTAATTTGCTGCAGGCGCATCAGCTGAGTAATGACATTAACCGTTGTGACCATTTTACCATTCAACTCGGCAAGTGCCATAGATTTCATTTGCTGATAAACTTTGTTCTGTTCAGGAGTCAATTGAATCACTCGTTTCATAAAGGTCTTAGGTGGCAGATCCAGACAGTCATCTTTTAAAATTCGATAAGAGAAAGACTTTAATTTTTCAGACAATTCTGCAAGGTTCCGGTAGCCAACGACAATATTAACCGAACGGCCATTAAAATTCATGGTTTTCATAACGGCATATCGGGTACGAAACGTATAGTAGGACTGATGGTCCAGTAACCACGGATCAAGGAACTCGCATTGCTTATACAAGTCTAACGGAGATTTAGTGACCGGAGAACCCGTTAAAATTCTCCTGTATTTAGCTCCTGTACTTAATTTCACAATAGCTTTGGTTCTTTTAGCATCTGGATTTTTAATGGTAGTAGATTCATCAACAGCCATTAAAGTATTATGGCTCAGCAAAAATCTTTCTACAAAACTAACACCTTTCCTAGTGGATAATGCTTCAACATTCATAATCAAAATATGAAGATCAACTTCTGGCTTAAATAAAGTATCAAGTTTTAACTGTTGTTTTTGATTAATATTAGATTGCCACAGAACCATCTTTTTTTGGATATGATCCACCATATGAATGGGTATTTCAGAGTCAAACCAATTTTTATACACGCCTTTGGGAGCAATGATCAAGGCACCATTGATTTTGCCTCGATCATAAAGCATAGCAATATTGTCTAGTAAAACTTTCGATTTACCAGTTCCCATTTCCATGAAATAAGCAAAGACTTCTCTATTCCAGGACATTTCAAGCGCTTTTAACTGATGCGCATATGGCTTCGTTTTAAATTTATAATTCATTTTTACTTTCTATTGACATTGTATACATAATCTCCTATAACTTGTCAAGAAAGTTATGAGTGATTATACAGAAATAAAAAAAGATAAAGAACCTATGGTTTACGTTTTACAGGAACTGCCAGGAACAAGCACCGGTCGTCCCAAGTATAATATTATGGGTGCTTTAAAATATGGCAAACTAAAAGTTCTCTTGAAAGAAAATACACAAATTGTTCTAAGTCCAGGACCCATTGTGTTTGAATTAAGACGACTGTTAAAAGATTACAACTCTAACGATTATTTACTTTTGTCAGGCGACCCTGCGGTTATTGGGTTGGCATGTGCCATTGCATCTGATATAAATAGTGGCAGATTTAATTTATTAAAATGGGACAGACAAGAGAAAGTATATTATCCATTAGAAATAGATTTATATGAGAAAGGAAAAATAAATGAATAGAAAAGAAGACGTAAGATATAAAAAACTAGATACACCGAAAGTAACACACATGTTAAATTTAATGCAAATGGTGTATGGTGATAAACATATAAGAGGCACATATGATGAAGTATGTGTTGATGGCAAAGAAAAAAAAATAGCACCTTTGTTTTCTGCATTTACTGCATTTGTAATATCAAGTGCATTATGTATGAGAATGCCTGGACAAGAAAAAATTGTTGTTCCAAGTGAATTACCCAAAGAAGAAGTTTTGAAAAAAATAGATCAAATTCTACTTGCATTAGATGCAATGTTAGAACAACCTATAAGAGGGAATCTTGTAAGTTGTTTAGATAAATATATTACTAATGGAAAATTTGAAACTAAAGCAGTGAAAGACGAAGAAGCTGAAATGCTTTTTGGAAAGAGGCCGAACTAATGAATAACATAGACTTTGAAGAAGACCAAACGCATTCAATTAGTAAAACTGAAGACTTAAGTAAACTTTCTGAACAAGTTTTAAAATTAAAAGACTTGGAAGACGAAGTTAAAACGAAAGAAAAAAATTTAAAAGATTTAAAAAAAGACTTAGAAAAAATATCAGGAGATGTCATTCCAACAATGATGACGGAAATGAATATCTCCACATTAAAATTAGCAGACGGTTCCGCTGTAGAAGTGAAACCCGTCTACAGTGCTTCAATTCCTATCGCAAAAAAGGAAGAGGCATTTAAATGGCTTCGAGACAACGACCTGGGTGACTTAATTAAAAATGAAGTTACTGTTTCTTTTGGTCGTAACGAAGACAACAAGGCAGCAGATTATGCTGTACTTGCACAAGGTCAAGGATATCAGCCAATCCAGAAATTAAAGGTTGAACCCATGACACTTAAAGCATTAGTCAGGGAGCGTGTCGAATCTGGAAAAGACATGCCCTCTGATCTATTCAACGTGTTCGCAGGAAACCGAACCAAATTAACGAGGAAACAATAACAATGAACGAAGAAGCAAACGTCGTAAAGAAAGAGAAAGCTGGAGCCGTAGCTATTTCAAGTTTTGAAATAGATTCTGGTAAAGGTCTGGGTAATATGAGTCAGGACGACTTAGCATTACCTTTTTTAAAGATACTAGGACAGTTATCTCCTGAAGTAAATAAAAGGGATGGTAAATATGTTAAAGGTGCAGAACCTGGCATGATTTTCAATTCCGTTACAGGAGACCTGTACGATGGTGCAAAAGGCATTCAAGTAGTTCCATGTCATTACAAACTGGAATACATTGAATGGAGAGATCGAGGCGAAGGCTCCGGTGCTCCTGTTGCCATTCACTCATCAGCTAGTGATATCATGACAAAAACTACAAGAGACGCGTCTTTCAAAGATAGATTGCCTAATGGTAACTATATTGAAAGAACCGCTAGTCATTTTGTGATTGTCAATGGTCAAACTCCATCAACTGCTTTGATTGCTATGAAATCTACTCAATTAAAAATTAGTAGAAAATGGAATAGCATGATGGCAGGAATCAGGCTTAAAGGTAAGAACGGATTATTTACTCCGGCATCTTTTAGCCACATTTATCAATTAAAGACTATACAACAGTCTAATGATAAAGGTACATGGTTTGGTTGGGAAGTAAGCAAAATAGGTCCTGTACAGGACACTACTTTGTACCAACAAGCTAAAACTTTTACTGAAAACGTTTCCAAAGGAGACGTTAAAGTTAAGCACGGGGATACTGCCCAAAAGCAAACGAAGACTCATTTCTAAGTTTCGTTACGTGCGTATACGAAAGCTGGGCGGGGCGCGAGAGTTAACCGCCCAGCGTATAAAATGGAATTGATGATGGAAAAGAAATTTATAGAGATTTTTACAGGACTAAAAAGAAACTTTGGATTCGCTAGAATTGAAAAGGGATATACGGATCCTGAAACTGGAAAATTACAACTAAAACCAGGAGATTATGGCTGGTCTTCAAGACCTATTGAAGAAAAAGACTACTTAGAACATTTATCAGGTAAAAAATCAATTGGTGTTCAGCCTTGTGATGATGAAGGACGGGCAAAGTTTGGTGCTATTGATATTGATCATTATAAAAACTTCAGTCCTAAAAAATATTTAGACACAATAAAAGAACACAATATTCCTGTAATTCCCTGCAAGTCTAAAAGCGGAGGATTACATATTTATATCTTTTTAAAAGAACCAGTCAAAGCAACCATTATAAGAAATTTCTTAAGTACTCTATTATTTACTTTTGGTCTCAAGGCCAAAACAGAAATTTTTCCAAAACAAACAGAACTGGGTGAAGATGATAATGGTAAGCTTCAAAACGGACACTTCATTAATCTTCCTTATTATAAAAAAACAGAACGATGTGCTTTAAATTTTGATGGAACAGAATTTACCTTTGACCAATTTATAGAAGTTATTAATACAAATTTAAAATCGAGAGAGGAGCTAGAAAATTTTTCACTGGCTCATATAAAAACTGTATTACACGGAGGAGCAGAAGAATTTAATGAAGGTCCTCCTTGTTTACAAGCCATAACTCGGGCATGTCAAAATGGAGGAAAATTGAACGATGACAGAGATAGGTTTTTATATAATTATATGGTCTTTGCGAAAAAGAAATACTACGATAATTGGGAAGATAAAGTCAAACAAGCAGCAAGAGAATACTTTATCTACGATCAAAAATGGGACGATAATTATGTAGACTTTAAAATTAAGGGATGGAAAAAAGAAACAAAAGGACATCTATGTAATGAAGAACCGATCGTTAATTTTTGCATGAAGTCGGAATGTATAAAAAGAAAATTTGGTATTGCCTCCGATCGTAGAAAAGCTTTTCCTGCATTATCGGGCCTACAAAAAATAAATTACAGACCTGATCCAGAATATACCTTTAATGTTGCATGTCCTGACGGTGAAAAAGTTAAACAAGTCCATGCTAAATCCATAGAATATCTGACCGATCAAAGAAAAATAAGAAACATCATTGGTGTTGCTGCTAATTTTGTTCCTCCTATGCAAAAAGGAAATATTTACCAAGAAATAATAGATAATTTATTTAATTCTCAATTAGACGATATTGAACCACCTGAAGAAACAAGTCCAGAAGGACAATTATTTAATTATATGAAAGAATATATCAATGGACCAAAAGCAGAAACGAATGTTGCTTTTAAAAGTGGATCAACTTTATGGGAAGATGAGTATGCTTACTTTAAATTTGCACCTTTCTTCGATACCTTAAAAAATAAAGAATGGAAAATAAAAACTCAGCAAACAGCCCATATGATTAAAACGAATAAAAAAATATTAGGCGAGTTTGGTCCAAAACGATTCCCTAAGAAAAAAGAAGAAAAAGAATATAATGATCCTCTTCAAGTAATTAAAGTAAGAATTGATAAATTTAAAGAAGAAGAAATTAAAGACGAACCTATAGATATAAAAGGCACGGATAATCTTATATGATTAAAAAAATATTAGGACCACCCGGAACAGGAAAAACTTTTACTTTATTAAATTATGTAAAAGAGTATATCAAAAAAGGAACTCCACTCCATCGTATCGGTTATTTTGCTTTCACAAGAAAAGCAGCCTACAACGCAAGAGATACTTTTCTCGAGGATAATAATTTTAAAGATGTTTCATCTAATCTTACAAAATCAGACCTAAAATTTTTTCAAACTCTGCACTCTTTTTCTTTTCATATATTAGGCCTGAGTGAAGACTGTGTAATGCAACCAGAACATTATGAAGAAATAGGCAGACTAACAGGCGTGCGCGTAAAATATACAAAGTATGATGAAGAAGAAAACAACGGTTATTTAAACTGTGATTCTGAATATTTTTCACTAATCAATAAAGCCAGAGTTAAAGACATAAGCATAGGATCTGAGTTTAATACGAATAATTATTCACGAAAAATTGATTACATCACACTAAATCATATTAAAATTAATTTAAAGAACTACCAACAAAAAAATAATCTAATCGATTATACTGATATGATAAATCGATTCATTAAAGAGTCTAATAAATCACCTACCTTCGATGTTGTATTTATTGATGAAGCCCAAGACCTATCTCCTATTCAGTGGAAAATGTTTGATATTCTTAAAACAAAGTCCACGGATATTTTTTTAGCAGGAGATGATGATCAAGCTATTTTTGAATGGGCTGGAGCAGACGTTAAACGATTTATTAATGAGCCGGCAGAAGAAGAAAGTCTTCCACAGTCTAGAAGAGTTCCAGAACTTGTTCAAGAGTATGCTAATACGATTATCTCCAGAATTCCTGAAGAAAGAAGAATTAAAAAACAATGGTCTCCAAGAAGAGACGATCAAGGAAATATTGTTAAGGGACGAGCCGAAAAGATTAATTCTATAGATAGTTTAGATTTGTCAAAAAATAAATGGCTCATTTTAGGACGATCAAAAAACAAACTGGACGAAATAGCCAAAAAACTTAGAACAAAAAGTTTATACTTTGAGACTAAATTTGGCAAAAGTTATAATCAAAAACTTTATCGAAACATTGTGAATTGGACACGTTGGACAAAGAATGAAGGCCTAACCTTGCCAGAAACCAAAGATGTATTTGAATATTTGGACAAAGATTTTAATGAAAAACAATTCGAGAATCAAGAGCTTATTAAAATAAAGGACATGGGTTTTAGTTCTGATGTAGTTTGGTTTGACGCATTCACCAAAGCCAGTCTTAATGAAAAATTATATATTAGAGCAATGCTAGGCAACGGAGAAAAATTAAGTCAAGATGCACGGATTAAATTATCTACTATACATACCATAAAAGGAGATGAAGAAATTAACGTTATTGTTATTTTAGATAATACAAATAAAATAAGAAAGTCCGTAGAAAATAATCCAGAAAAACAAGATGAAGAACATCGAGTATGGTACGTTGCTGTTACTCGTGCCAAACAAAATTTATACTTATTGAAAGCAAAAATAGAAAGAAGAGGATACCGGTTATGAGTGTATACAAAAAACAAGTTGGTGGATCTCATTATCTTAAAATGAAGATTCAACCATCTGAGTTTGCTAATAAGAACAATTTGCCCTTTGCTGAAGGAAATGCTATCAAATATATTTGTCGGCATAAGTATAAAGGAGGAAAGGAAGATTTAAAAAAAGCAAAGCATTATATTGAAATGATAGAAGAAAGAGATTACGGTAATGAATAAAACCCAACCCCCCACAATTTATATTGGTATGCCCTGTTATGATTCAGTTAAAATTAATACTATGCTCTCTATTGTTAAGCTGGCAAAAGAATTTACTAAAGCAGGTTTAGAATGGAAAATGGATACGCTCAAGTCCCCTTATATTAGTAACGCCAGAAATGGTTTAACGTGTTTATTCCTGCAAAGCGGTTATGATTATCTACTCTTTATTGATTCTGATGTTGAATTTAAACCAGAAGCCGTCATTAAAATGTTAATAACTAAGAAAGATGTCGTATTAACCCCTTACCGAGTTAAAATTCCTGAAGATCCTTCTTCCATTAAATATACGGTTAGTTTTGAAGATGATAAAAAAATTTCTACTCTCCCGGGAGATCTCGTTGAAATTAAACAAGGCCCTGCAGGATTAATGCTAATTCACAGATGTGTCTTTAAAGCCTTAATGAAAAACTATCCTCGTTTAAAGATGAAAAATAAAAAAGATACATATCTTTATAATTTTTGGGATACCACATTTGATCTTGATAAAGGTCTATGGAGAGGTGAGGATGTTTCTTTTTGTAATCTAGTACGAGAATCAGATTTTAAAATCTATGCTAACATTAAATCAGAAACCACGCATCACGGTAATTTTGGGTGGAAAGGAAAATTTGGCGATTCACTAGAAATAAAAAAAGATACACAATGAAAGTTCCTTTATTTAAAGCTCAAACAGAATGGAATGCACCCACTGAATTTCCAGACCTAAGAAGCTATGATGAAATAGCCGTGGATTTGGAAACAAGAGATCCTGATTTAAAAAATAAAGGATCCGGTTCGATTATTGGCAATGGTGAAGTAGTAGGCATATCCATTGCAGTACAAAATTTATCCTGGTATTTCCCTATTGCCCACGGCAATGGTCCCAACATGGATCGTAAAAAAGTTTTAGAATGGTTCAAAGACACTATGGCAAGTCAAGCCACAAAAATATTTCATAACGCCATATACGATGTTTGTTGGATCAAAAAATTAGGTATAAAAATAAATGGTCTAGTCGTCGATACTATGGTCGCAGCCTCACTAGTTGATGAAAATCGTTATCGTTTTGATCTAAATTCTTTAGGCTGGGATTATTTAGGTCATGGTAAAAATGAAACCATTCTTAATGAAGCTGCCAAAGAATGGGGCATTGATCCTAAAGCTGAACTATGGAAACTTCCCGCTATTCATGTTGGACAGTATGCAGAAAAGGATGCAATTCTAACACTGGACTTGTGGCAAGAAATGAAGAAAGAAATAATAAATCAGGATCTAGAAAGTATTTTTAATTTAGAAACGGATTTATTTCCCTGCCTCGTGGATATGAGATTTAAAGGAGTACGCGTTAATAGCGAACGGGCCCATCAATTAAAGAAAGACCTAATCACACAAGAGAAAGAACTTCTATTGAAAGTGAAGCAGGGAACTGGAATCGACGTTCAGATCATGGCTTCTCGTTCAGTTGCGAAAGTATTTGATAAATTGAATGTTTCCTATGATCAAACGGCCACAGGTTTACCGAGCTTTACTAAAAATTTCCTGGCGGAACATAGCCACCCCATCATTAAATGTATTGCTAAAGCCCGAGAAGTTAATAAGGCTCATTCAACGTTCATCGATTCTATTTTAAAGTATGAACATAAAGGACGCATTCACGCTGAAATCAATCAGACTCGATCCGATAATGGAGGCACCGTTACCGGACGATTCAGTTACCGAAATCCAAACCTCCAGCAGATTCCTGCACGGAACAAGGACCTCGGACCTTTGATCCGTAGCATTTTTGTTCCCGAAGAAGGTTGCGAGTGGGGATGCTTTGACTATTCACAGCAAGAGCCTAGACTCGTTGTACATTATGCTTCTCTTTACAAATTTCCATCAGTCTATGAAGTTGTCCAATCTTACGGAAATGATTCAAGCACCGATTTTCACCAAATCGTTGCAGACATGGCAAAGATCCCAAGAGCACAAGCCAAGACCATTAATCTTGGTTTATTTTATGGAATGGGAAAAAATAAATTGCAAGCTGAACTCGGAGTCTCCAAGGAAAAAGCTAAAGAACTTTTTGATCAATATCATGCTAAAGTTCCTTTCGTAAAACAACTTATGAATGCAGCATCAAATCGTGCCCAGGATCGTGGACAAATTCGAACGCTTCTTGGAAGATTATGCAGGTTTCATTTATGGGAACCCAATCAATTCGGGATGCATAAGGCCTTGCCTCACGAAGAAGCACTCGCGGAACACGGACCGGGGATTAAAAGAGCTATGACTTATAAATCATTGAATAAATTAATACAGGGTTCTGCAGCTGATATGACTAAAAAATCCATGTTAAATTTATATAAAGAGGGTATTATAGCCCATATACAGATCCACGATGAGCTAGATATTTCTGTAGAATCTGATAAGAAGGCTAAACAAATAATTGAAATAATGGAAGCTGCAGTTGAACTAGAAGTACCTAACAAGGTAGACTACGAGCATGGTAAAAACTGGGGTGAAATACATTAGGAGGAAATATGGAACAAGCAAAAAAATTATGGGCATTAATATTAGCTCATAAAAAGATTTCTATTGCTGTAGCAGTAGTAATTGTTTTAATAATCATAGCACAATAGGACTTTATGTTGGATGGCATATTTAAACGCGAATATTCCTGCGACTTACGCGCAGGTTCGGAGGGAATATCTCTATGATCTTAAAGAACATCATGGAGAAGCTGAAGACTGTATCATTTTCGCGTTGGCTAGTATCACTGGTCGTCCGATTTTATTCCATGCCATTATGGAAAACGGTGCAGTCTTTTACCGTTTACCCATCTCTGCATTTATCCAAAAAGACTATAATGTCAAAGAGGTTCCTAGGATGCGACTTGATGAGCTGGAGTTATGGAATTGCTTTAGTTACTATCCTAGCGTTACTTCTTTTGATCTCTTGGACGGTCAGTCCGGTAAATACATAGGAAAAGACAAAAAATGGCATTCAGGGGCTTATCTTTTTACGGTTGACTGGGCTCATCCAGAGAGTAATATCGTCGACACTGATCATTCGGAAATTCCGCACGAACATAAGTGCGCTCACATAATGGCCCTGGATGATGGCAATTATGCGGCTCAGCCAAACAACAGACTAATCTGGAGCATTCCTTCATTTACGGTAAGGGATGAAATTCCTTTCGACTGGAAAGTTCAAACCAGTGAATGGAATGTAGAAGATAGTCGCAAATGGAAAACAGAAGATTCAGATAAATTCTTCTATAATATTGAGGAGACTAAAGATGATTAACTGGAGAATAAGACGTGCGAGAAATTTAAAAGGTAGATACAAAGCTGATGATAAATCTACTGTTTTTAATGAAGCATGGGTAGCAGGTAGATCACCAAAGAAACGAATCTACAAGCAATGGAAAAAATTTACAGACTGGTGGTTTAAGTATTTCTATGGAAGTTAGATGTAAAAGTTGTAATTGTTTATGTCACTGTTCTGTGGTAGGTCATTCTGATATGCTTGGAATATGTCCGTGTCAAATGTGTAAGTGTGATTCAAAAGGAGTCACTGTAGATGACACAAAGGAATGTGAAACATGTCAATAGATCTAAAAAAATGTTGTAATGAACATACAAAAGAAAAAGAAGACAATGGAGAATGCTGTCAGCTAAACGACAAAGAAGAAGCAGAAGCAGCAACATATGAGAATGAAACCAAAGGAGCAAAATGAATAAATTATTTTTAGTGCTCGCACTGTTATTTGCCTTGAGCGCCTGCTCGGTAGGCAAAAAATGTACCTATACTCAAGATGGAACGAAAGTTTCATCTTATGTATGGTTCTTTCAGGGCGACAAGCCAATTGATTTAGACAAAAATAATTGTAACTAAGGAGTTTATGGAAATTGATGAAGTATCTGTATTCATTTTTAATACTGACACTATTGGTGTGTTCGACAAGAGCGATAGCAGGATCCACCCAGTCTAACGTTTCTGGATCCAATACAGCTATAGAAGGTGGATATGAATCTAGTACAACTTACGAATCAGGAAGTGAATCAAGTTCAACTACATCCAATACAACAACTTCTAATATAAGATCATCGCCTCCTACTGCTGGCGCACCTTCTTATAATTCCATGACTCAAGATGTATGCGCCGTTGGCGCATCGGCAGGAATACAAACGTTTGGACTTGGAGTATCTGGTGGTAAACACTTCATTGACAAAAATTGTGAACGACTTAAACTAGCTCGGATTCTAAATGACTTTGGCATGAAAGTGGCAGCGGTTGCTATACTCTGCCAGGATGAAAGAGTATTTGAAAGCATGATTCAAGCAGGAACACCTTGCCCTATCGATGGTAAGATTGGAAAAAATGCTCAGGCTTTATGGAATAAATATGATTTTGAAAGACCTGATTATAAAGCTTACGTTAAACGTATGAAATTAAGAGAAAAAGTTAAACCTGTTATTAATTCTGATCCTCTTCCGGCGGATAAGTCCACTGATAAAAAGGTTCAATGGCAAGATCCAAAATAAAAACCATCACTATAGCCTTTTTCTGTAGCTACCTATTAGCAAGTTGTTTTACTAATACAGTTAAAGCAGAAGACGTAATCACAGGAAACATTTTACCTAATGCTGGCAATTCAGTCAGCTCTTATAATAGCGGAACTACTCCAGTGATATCCGACAATACTTCCGATACCACCATGAGTAACAACACGACGTTGGATGGCTTTGCCATCACCTGTGATACCGCTAATGGCCAGAATGGCGGGTGTGGTGCATTTTTTACTTATGATAAAGCAGTTGAAGCGGCACACGATTTAAAAATTACTTCTACAGCAACCTTAGTAGGCATAGACGGCACCGGTCAAACGTCGAGTAATACCATTACTTCTACAGCCGACAAACTCGATAATGGCATCACGCTAGACAGTACCATCGACATGCAAAACTGTGAATGGTCCGGTTCGGCTTTTGCCTGTGGCGACAGCACTGGAGCAGCAGATAGCTATACCGTTAAAATCCGGATACTGGATAGTAGCGACGAGGAGCTAGCGGCTGTGACTCAGACAAGAACAAATGATGCAGGTTATTATGCCAACTCAGAAACTTTTACCAATCAATTAATTTATACGGGCAGGG
>Ga0208450_1000858_pt1 | contig 15361 bp, 10 predicted proteins | sample MalvireepMed_908_FD_184249 | JGI IMG/M metagenome (GOLD analysis project Ga0208450, IMG submission 184249) | Marine viral communities from the Global Malaspina Expedition - Malaspina viral metaG DeepMed_908 (SPAdes) (version 2) | ecosystem: Environmental > Aquatic > Marine > Oceanic | place... | reverse complement strand
TGATGGTCCAGAATGGCCGTGCCGATGGCACGATCGTCAAGGCCAATTATTTCCTCGACAAGCTTGCGCCTGCCATCGGGAACCGACCCATCAACGAGATCGAGCCGTTCGAAGTCCTGGCTCCTCTCAAACGACTGGAAGCCACAGGTAAGCACGAGACTGCAAAGAAATGCCGCTCGTTCGCAGGCCGCGTGTTTCGCTATGGTGTCGCAACGACCCGCTGCAAATCCGATCCTACCAGTATGCTGAAGGGTGCTCTGGTAACGCCGAGAGCCACGCATTATGCAGCAATCCTCGAGCCCACCGAGCTAGGCGGGCTGCTGCGCGCAATCGACGACTTCACTGGCTACATGGTGACCAAGTTTGCTTTGCAGATCGCGCCGCATGTGTTCGTACGCCCCGGCGAACTCCGCCACGCCGAATGGCATGAGATCGACCTGGTCGATGGGGTCTGGAAGATCCCTGCCGGTAAAATGAAAGCGCGCCGAGCGCATGCCGTCCCGCTGTCCAAGCAAGTTAGAGGCTATCTCACAGACCTGGCCGAGATGCTCGGCCGCGAAGGATATGTCTTCCCATCTGCGCGCAGCTCCAAGCGTCCCATGAGTGAAAACACGCTCAATGCCGCATTTCGTCGCATGGGATATTCGAAGGAAGAAGTCACCGCGCATGGACTCCGGGCGACAGCATCGACATTCCTCAACGAGTCGGGCCTTTGGAATCCCGATGCGATCGAGCGTGCCCTGGCACATGGCGACAGCAATGTTGTGCGTGGCATCTACCATCGCGGCAAACATTGGGAAGAGCGCGTGCGCATGGCTCAATGGTGGAGCGACTACCTCGATGAGCTCCGGACAGGAGGAAAGGTCATCATGGGAAAGTTTGCGAATGGTTGATCGGAAGAACGAATTTCTTCTCAGCCAGTGCAGGATTGAAGGCTCAGGACCAGCCCTATCAGGGACACTGACGCGAGCAAGGCGAACTCAATTCTGATGCCCCAGACCTTAAGCCACTTCCGCATCGTGCCGAGCCTCAGTTCGTAGAGCTTTGGCAGCTAAGCTGATCGAAGCGCTCAGCAACAGTCTTCCACGTTGCTATGCCTGCCTCGTCCCCTTCGTTGGATAGCCGCTGGATTTGCTGCGCGATATACGCGGTTCCCTCTTCGCCATGGTTCTTTTCGACCCAGAGTGCGACGGCCCATAATTGCTGGTCGCGGTTCAGCACCATGGTTCACGTCTCCCAGTCCAGGTCCGCGCCAACCCTTCGCTGACTAACTGATCGCCAAGCGAGCGACCGCCGCGCGTTACAACCCGCAATTTACGACCGTACTGATCCTCATCTCTGCTCCCGATGGTCCTCAGTTCAAAGGGCCCGCCATTGAGCAATTCGACAAGGCGGTGCGTCGCACGCATGCCAAGTTGGTATTCATAGTCGCAACGAGGTTCGCTGATCTCGGGAGTGTCGATGTCGGCAATCCGGATCTTCACGCCATCAAGCCAGAAAGTATCTCCATCCACGACGCATGTGTGCCGGACGGATCCGCAGATGTCGAATTGCGGGGAGCTCGCTTGCTGGAATAATGCCTGCGGCTGCTGATCGTCGTTAGCAAGATTGGCATCATGGACTGGCCAGTTGAGTGCCAGCATCCCTCCAGCAAATACGATCGCGAATGCTCCCAAACCCAATGCGATCTCCTTTCTCAGCTTCCGGCGCTTTTGTGCCTTCAACGCCTTGCGAAAGTCGAACGGCTCACCGGGGGTCTCACTCACTAGCGTTGTCCGTCTTCATTCCGGCACATGATTTCAGACAATAGCTGGAAATCAGGTAGTTTCGTCAATTGTACGTACCAATTGCTTGCCAACGTCCCAACACAGACCGGACATATTGGGGCGTTTCACCATTGTTGGGAATGCCGCGTGATCGGGAGACGGCACCCGGGCCAGCATTGTAAGCAGCCAAGGCCAGGTGGACTGCGTCGAACCGGTCTAACATATCGCGAAGGTATCTGGCGCCACCGTCGATCGATGCAAGAGGGTCATGACGGTTCCGGACGCCCAGTTCTCTCGCCGTGGCCGGCATAAGCTGAGCCAGCCCGGCAGCACCGGCTGGACTAACAGCCATCGGATTGAAGCGGGACTCAGCCCAGATAAGAGCACGAAGCAGGTTGGTCGGAAGCCCGTAACGGCGTTCAGCCTCGGCTATCGCCGCTATATACAGGCCTTCCCGGTAGGATACGTCTGCTGGCCCGGCCGGGTAGATTGCAGGAAGATATTGTCTAGCCGGCTGCTGGTCCGTCTTCGGCGGAACGATCGCGTGCTCGAACAGGGTGAAATCCTGGGCGCGGACTTGCTGAGAGGGGGTCGCGATCATCCCCAGGCAGGCGACCGCTATCGCGGTCCGACAATTGAGAGAGGTCATCTCGAGTGGTGCTCCATTGATTCGAATCACAATGGAACATAAAGAGAACATATGCCTGTAGGAAACCTGTGAATGCCTGCCTTCGGGAGAGGAAAGGAACGCTGATGAGGGGGCCACTTTGCATGCTGAGGAGCTCGCATGTCCCTGTCTGTCCAAACTCATCCTAACCAGTCGCTTGCCGAGACCGCCCGCCGCATCTGCGAATCGCGAGGGGGCAAATGGTCCGGCACAAAGGGCATGGCCTGTTGCCCTGCGCATGATGACCGCACGCCGTCACTCGGTGTGTCGCTCGGCCGACAAGCCATCCTCTTCCACTGTTTCGCGGGATGCGATCAGGTCTTCGCCGACGAGGACGGCAATCTTCGCTCCGAGGCGATGAGCGACGGAGACGGCAATCCCGTCTTCTGCCCGCGCGCCATTGCCGCGCGCGATGCGCTGATCGAACAGCTCTGCGCACTGCCGCCCATCGCCACTGCGCTCGATGCGATTATCGAGCATTTCGGAACCGACGCAGTGGCCGAAGTCACGGGCCGGACCCGCAGGCTTGTCCTGGGCCGCGATGGTCAGCAACGCCTCCAACGGCGTAGCCCCAGCGCCAATGTCGCCGAAGCGCAAAGCTTCATGGAAGGCACCAAGCGCATCCTGGTCTTCTCGGACGCAGGCGGCACGGGTCGATCCTACCATGCCGACCTTGGCTGCCGGAACCAGCAGCGCCGGGTTCACTTCCTGCTTGAACCGGGATGGCGCGCCGACAACGCGATCCAGGGTCTCGGTCGCACCAACCGCACCAATCAGGCTTCGGCCCCGCTCTTCCGCCCGGTCACCACAGATGTGAAGGGCGAGCGCCGGTTCATCTCGACTATTGCGCGAAGGCTCGATGCATTGGGCGCGCTGACGCGCGGCCAGCGCCAGACCGGCGGACAGAACCTGTTCGACCCGGCCGACAATCTCGAAAGCGACTATGCGCGCGACGCGCTCAGCCGCTGGTTCCAGCTGCTCTATGACGGCAAGCTCGAAGCCACCACGTTCGGCAATTTCGTCGAGCGGACCGGCCTCCGGCTCGAAAGTCCTGATGGCGGGCTGACCGACAATCTACCGACGATCCAACGCTGGCTCAACCGCATCCTCGCACTGCCGATTGCGCTTCAGAACGCGATCTTCGAGGAATACCTTGGCCTCGTCGAAGCGCGGATTGAAGCCGCGCGCGAGGCTGGAACGCTCGACCAGGGACTGGAAACCGTGAGGGTTGATCGCTTCACGGTCCTTGCCGACGAACTTCTCCGCACCGATCCCGTGACCGGAGCGGAGACCCGGCTCGTCTCGCTCGAAGTGACGAGGCACCTTCGGCCTCTGCGATTGCAGCGCCTCGTGCGGATGCACGAGATTGGCAGCCCGCACGCGATCCCGATGCGCAATGCGCGCTCGGGCAAGGTCGCGCTGTCGGTTCCTGCCCGGCGCCTCATCGCTGACGACGGCGCCGTGATCGAACGGCGCCGCCTGCTGCGCCCGCTCAACTCTGCGAACTGGACGCTTGAGGCAATCGGCGAGAGCCAGTGGGAAGAAATTGGCGTCACCGCGTTCACGAGCGCCTGGCGGGCCGAGGAAGTGGAAGCGGCCAAGTCACCGGTGACCGAGCTCGTCCATCTCGCCACCGGACTACTACTGCCAGTCTGGAAGCGCCTGCCTGGCGATCATGTCCGCGTCACCCGCCTCGTTGCCGAAGATGGCCAGACGATCATCGGCCGCGAAGTGCTCGATGTCGATCTCGCCGCAGTCGCCGAGACCTTTGGCCTATCCGTAGTTACCGGACCATCGGCTGAGATGATCGGCGACCTCGTCATCGCCAGCGGCAAGCCGCTGGGCCTCGCAAGCCACGATGCCTTGACCGTCAAGCGATCGCTGGTCGGGGGCGAACAGCGCCTTGAACTGACCGGGTTCTCGCCGGATCGCCTCGACTGGTACAAGAACAAGGGCTGCTTCACCGAGATCATCCGCTACCGCACGCGGCTGTTCGTGCCAGTCTCCGTGGCTTCGTCCGTTCTTCCCGCGCTTGCCGCCTGATCCCTCGGGCAGACCCCTATCTCAGAATGAGAGTGGAGGGAGCCCTTTGGGCTTGTGGGCCTCGTGATCCTCACCTGCGCCTTTATTCCATCAGGAGAACACCCATGATCCAGTCGATTCCTTTGAAGAAGCTCGTCCCGAGCCCGCGCAACGTTCGCAAGTCGAGCGACGTCCTCGCCGACCTCCAGCTGCGGGCAGACATTGTAGCGCGCGGCTTGCTGCAGAACCTTGTCGTGCGCAAAGGAAAGCGCGGCAAGTTCGAGGTCGAGGCCGGCGGTCGCCGCCTCGCCGCGCTGCAGGCGCTGGCCGAAGAGGGCACCTTGCCCGAAAACCACGAGGTCACCTGCCTGGTCATCGAAGGCGAGGAAAGCGAAGTGCGCGAGGCCACGGGAAACAGCCGCCCCACTCATCGTTCACGCTGCTGGCGGCATGGGCAAGACCGTGCTGATGCAGGGGATCGCCGAGGAGCTGCGCTCGGACGGCCCTGTAGTCTTGTTCGATGGGTTCGGGGCGGGCAGGTGGCGCGATCCTGCCGACGGTCGGCATCTGCCCGATCGAACATTAGTGCACCTTGCCAACCTACTTGCAGGCGAAGGCCTTTGTGACATCCTCCTTCCGATCGCTGACGTCACAAGCCTGCTAAACGCCTTTCGCCGACGTCTTGTCCAATCGGTGGCCACCGCCCGGAACACGCATCCCGATGCTCACCTGTCGCTGGTCTTGGATGCCATCGACCATGCAGGACTGGCCGCACAAGAAACTGGGACGTCATCCTTCGCGCATCTCCTTTTGCGCAGCATCAGCGTCAATCCCATCGATGGCGTTCGGCTAATCGGATCGTGCCGGACCGAGAGGCTGGAGATCGCCGTCGGCAACACTTATCACCGTGAATTCCCCGTACCTTTGTTCTCGGATGCCGAAGCGCGGACGCTCATCGCACGGCGCGTACCCGAGGCGTCCGGAGACGAAATTGCCGCGTTGCTCACGCGGTCCGGCCGAAATCCCCGGTGTCTCGACAGCCTGCTTACGACCGGGCGCCCGTTTGATCCTTTGCAATTACCGGATGCACCTGGAGAACCGCAGGACGTCCTCGATGCCTTGCTGTTGAAGCGGCTCGAAGATGCGCGAAACACGGCTCGGTCACGCGGGGCAAAGGACGTGGATATCGACCTTTTGCTTGCCGGCATTGCCTTACTCGCACCTCCGGTTCCGATCGAAGAGCTTGCCGCGGCGCACGGACTTATTGGGGAAGAGGTAGAGAGCTTTGCTGCAGACTTGGCGCCGCTGCTTGAAAGAACGCCGCATGGCCTGATGTTTCGCGACGAGCCGACAGAAACCCTCATCCGATCGAGATACGGAACTGACCAGACGAGCCGAGACCGGGTCATCTCCGCGCTGCAGGCACGGCAGCTCACATCGAACTACGCTGCTAGGGCATTGCCAGCATTGCTGACATCTCTTCGCGATGCAGATCAGCTCATCCGCCTTGCATTTGATCTTCGTGTTCCGGCCGGCGCGTCGCAGGTTAGCGCTAGGGATATCCGCTTGGCCCGGATCACGGCTGCAATCGCCCTCGCGGGCGAGCTTGGCAGACGCGACGATCTGCTGAAGCTCTTGCTAGAAGCGTCGCTCGTTGCCGCTGGCCATGAGCGGTCGGATCGATTTCTCTATGAGCATCCCGACCTCGCAGCCGTCTCTGCCGATCCCGAGGCACTGAGGCGGCTCGCTGTCACCAATGTCGGGTGGCCGGGAGGAAAGCACTCCGCACTGGCGCTGGCGAACGCTTTCGTGGGCGATCGTGATGAGGCTCGGCGCCACGCGCGCAGGGCCATCGATTGGTACAATTGGTCAGCGCAAACGAGGCGAAGCACTTGGTTCAATAAGGCGAACGCATCACAAAGCTGGGATGATGTCGGCTTCGCCTACGTCGAATTGCTGGCAGGAAATGACGTCCGCGTAGCCGAGTTCATTGCTCGCAAGGGCGAAGGCGAGGCCTTCGTGAAATTCCGCGAGCTGTTTGACCTGCTTGAGCGGCACCAAGCGACAATTCATGCCTCACCGACACGTGTCGTTTCGAGGTTGCGAGGATGCCAGCTTGCGTCGCGAGCTCTGTTCGCCGCCGCGCTCCAATTTACCGAACGTGAGAATGCCCGAGACAAGCGCGTGCTTAGGGCAATGGCCGCAGCGCCGTCGCTCACTGACCAAAGCACGAGCCTAGCGATGGCGAGTGTGCTCGCTGCTGCGAGAGCCACCGATCTCGGAATGATCGCTGAGGGAATCGCACTGGTCGAAGGCGCAGGGCTGAAGGCCCAAACGATCTACGACTATTCGAGCTATTACCCGGGTGATCGCACGGTCCATGTGAGCTTGGCAGCAGCTGGCGTAAAAGCCGCTTTGCGCGGAAAACCGCCGACTTTGATCGACATAGCGCCATCCGAACTTATCGCCCTAGTCCCGAAGAGCGCCCGCAACCGCGGTCCAGCGGCATTTTCGCGCGCCCTTTCTCAGAAGTTGGCAGAGCCAAAAAACGACGGTTCCCGGACGCGGCGGAAGCGCCGCAACCATGTCGACGGCAAGGATCGCACAGAATATTCTCGCGTTCTGAGCAGCCGGATTCAGCCGCTCCTTCGCTACGCACAAGATATCTCGAGCATTGTACGCCCGCCTGCTCGGCACACGCGTACCGAGATGCTGGACGCTGCCTTCGATCACTTGGCGATGGATGTCGAACAGGCCTCGAGCTACCCATATCGCGACGGGAAGGCCTATCTCGCGCAAACGGGATTCCCAGCGATTTTCTATGTGGCCGATGCACTGGGCGCGATAAATCCCGGGTTTGCAAAGAAGATGGTGGATTGGCTGGCAACCGCTCCTGGGTTGCACGCGCCCGAGTTAACCGACGTCGTGGCTCGATTGTCGCGGAACAGTGCGTGCCATGATGCCGCGCTTGCCCTCGCTGGCCATATCGAGCGCAAGATACAGCTTGATACGGACGTGGGGTCGCGGGTCACAGCCTATGGGCGGCTCGCACGAGCGGTGTGGCGGGTGAGCACTCACGAGGCCGCCGCATATTGCAGGAGAGCGCTCGATCTGGCGGAAGCCATCGGGTCCGACGATTTCGATCGTGCCAACCATCTGCTCGAATTGATGGGTCACTACAACGGCGCAGAGCTATCAGCGGAAGCCGCCCACACACTTGCTAGGATATTGGAACTCAACCAGGGCGAGGAAGATCGCTTTCCGTGGATTGAATATGCCCGAACCATGGTGCCGATCGCTGGCCGAGGAACGTTGGCGATGCTGGCGCGATTGGACGACCGCGATGTCGCGGGGCTGAGTTACTCGCTTGGCCCCGCTCTTACGGTCCTGACGCGCCAGGCGAAACTGCCCGCGGCGACAGCGGCGGCGTTGTTTGGCCTAGCACCGCCCGGGGAAGCTTGGACCTGGCACACTTCGGATTTCGCTTCCGAGGCGCTCCCGCTCATCTCCCAAACCCACCATGAGTGGTTCTTCAACCTGCTGCTCGTTGAAATCGATCGCGATGATCAACTAACGCCGAACCGTGAAACCATCGAAGGCCTTCACCGTCTCGCCGAAGAGACTCTTCCCGCCACATCGGCGTCGCGAATACGGATTGAAGGACTGAGTCGCCGCCGCAGATCGCAAGCTGAAACCCCAACGCCAGCAGCTCCACCGGTGGCGTCTCCAGAAGTGCCCGATGCCTATCCGGTCGACTTGACTGATCCGGACGAGATCGATCGGCAGATTCTGAGCGAGGAGTTGGATCATGCCGGGAGGCGGTGGCCAGTTCGAAAATTGCTCGAACTCGCGCGGCGAGCCTCTACCCCGGCCGAGCGCTTAGGTTTCGTCCAGGCCGTCGTCGAGGCCGGCAACGCAACTCTCGCGGACAAGGTCAGGGCTCTGGACGACCATCTCGAGGAATGGAGCAGGACTTCTGCGGCAATGCGTGACGCGCTGCCCGAGCTAGGCCTTCGCCTGGCAGCAAAGCACGCCCGGGAAATGGCAAGCTCCAGCACGGACGCCTGGAGCGCATGGCGCGGGCTGGAGAAGTATTTCCACGCCGATCGGACTGACCTAATCGAGCGCGTGGTGGCTGGACTTCGCGGCGTTGCCGATGAGCTGGGAGGGAACGCGTGGCTTGCTCTGGCGGCCCGCCTGGCTGCCAGGGTCAGCGATCAAGCAGTTGCGGAAGGTTTGGAACGCTTTCTTACCACCAGCGCCGAAAAACTGCCGACTGAAGTCGGAGACGGCCCTTGGAGCGACCGTCTGTCCGTGTCAGGAGATGAAGCGGAAGTCGTAGCCGGGTTGGTATGGGCTCGATTGGGTCACCCCGTGGCCGCAATGCGCTGGCGGGCGGCCCATGCCGTGAGACGCCTCGCAGAAATTGAGCGCTTCGATGTCCTGGATAAGCTCACTGCCCGGTTCGATTCCGGCTCGGGGCTGCCCTTCAGCGACGCAAAGCTCCCATTCTACCCGATGCATGCGCAGCTTTGGTTGTTGATTGCGCTGGCACGGGTGAGCAAAGACAATCCCGGCGGTCTCGCACCACATCGGCAGTTTTTCGAACGGGTCGCACTGTCATCCGAATTTCCTCACGTGGTGATGCGCGCGTTCGCGATCGATACGTTGCGGGAGATCTCGCGGCTGCTCGATCCTGCCGAGAGCCAGGTGCTGCTTAGCGCAATATCCGCAGTCAACGTATCGCCGTACGATCACAATCCGAAGACCAGCTACACCGAGCTTCGCTACGCCGAGAGGCCGAAATCGTCGCCGCGCCCCGAGAATGCGTTCTACTTCGACTACGATTTCGACAAGTATCAGCTTGAGCGGCTGTGTCAGGTGTTTGCCCGCCCCGGATGGGAGGTAAAGGACCAGATCAATGGTTGGGTGCGCCGCTGGGACAAGTCCGTGAGCGGTATGCACGAGTGCCCACGCACCTCGACGTACGATGATACGTGGTCATCCGGCTATGTTCCGGACCGTGATCCCTATGGCGGCTATCTCGGCTGGCATGCGCTGATGCTGGTCGCGGGTGAACTTCTCGCTTCGCTGCCGGTGGTCGGCGACGATTGGTGCGGAGACGCCTGGTCGGCTTTCTTGAACGAGTACCGGCTGTCACGCGACGATGGGCTGTGGCTCGCCGACCTCACCGATCTATTCCCGCTCGATCTGGCGAGGGAAGCCGACATCGAGATGCCGGAAAGGGGCGACAAGCGAAGCACCCCGCGGGATGACGGACGGTTGATGGTCCCCTTGCTGGGCATCAGCGATGGAACGTTGGCCGCTGATTGGATGCCCGTGTCCGGACGCTGGTCCATCGGGAAAGATACGACCCTCACCATTCGAAGTGTCCTCGCCGATGAGAGCGATGCACGCTCAACGGCCTTGACATTGCTGTCCGAAGAGCCGTTCTTTCGCTGGCTGCCGGACGACGAAGATGAGATCAGCCGCCAATTCGGGAAGGAAGGGCATAGCGTTCAACCCTGGGTGGCCGTGACACCCAACACCGAGCGCCAACTCGATCGACACGACCCCTATGGCGCAGGCTCCGCGCTCGACCGGCCTTTCCCGACGGATTTCACCCAGCAGGTTCTGGGCGTTGATCCAGGCGACGCGATTGTTCGCCGGTGGACGGATGCCACAGGGCCGCAATTCTATGCGGAAGCCTGGGGGGCAGAAGGAGGGCGGGGCGAACACGCTTGGAGCAAGACGGGATCGCGGCTTTTTGTTAGAACCGCATCATTGAAAGCATTGCTGGGGGCCGTTGATCGAAACCTCGTCGTTTTCGTCAAACTGCAGAAGTATCATCAAGGAAGATCGAAGGACCGCACCGGCGACACTAGCCCCTTCACGCATCGCTCGCTCATCGTGATTTTGAGCAAGAACGGAGACGTCTGGCTGCCGCAGCGATTGTCGGCCAAGGCGAAGCGCGCATTGGATGCGCTCGACACCGATCGCCGCCGGGATTTCCATCCGCGGTTCCGCGCCATCGCTGGCCTCCCGGATGAGTGGCTGGCCCGCCGACAAGAGGCTCCGCAGATTGATGCTGAAAGCTTGCGGATATTCATCGAAGGCCTGACACCGGATGATTCAAACCTGTGATGAGCAGAAAGCAAACCGCTTGAGTACAACTCCCATTGTGACCCTCGCAGGTCGCCTCGACCTTGATGCTCAGCTCATGTGATTGAACGTCTGCTTTCCTGATTTTCAGCGTCAGTCCGGACAGTCTCCAAGGTCGAACATCGCGGACAGCTCTTGGCGACTGATCCGATGTTTGCTTTCGTGCGATCGTCAGCACTCCTCGATGAATAGCGTAAAGGCGCAAAGCCGTGCGCATCAATCGAGAGGGGAGACAGCTTTGCTTTTCCTGAATCGGGACATGTCCGTCCCGGCCATCAGGAGAACTCCCATGACCAAGTCCCGTCGCACAGCATCGATTTCGCCTGCCCAGCGCATTACCGCTGCCATCATCGAAAAGCTCGAGCAAGGCACCAAGCCATGGGTCAAGCCGTGGCGTGGCGTGCCGGTTTCGCGGCCCTTGCGTTCCTGCGGGACGCCTTATCGCGGCATGAACACCTTCTGGCTGTGGATGGTGGCCGATGCTTGTGGATACGCCTCGCCCTACTGGATGACCTACCACCAGTGCCAGAAGCTCGGCGGCCAGGTCCGCAAGGGTGAGAAATCGACCATCGCGATCTTCTACAAGAGCTACACCAAGGAGGTCGAGAACGCCGAAGGCGAGGCCGACACCGAAAGCCGGCGCGTGCTCAAACCCTATGCCGTGTTCAATGCCGACCAGTGCGACGGCCTCCCCGAGTTCTATCATCCCAAGCCACTCATTGCCGCGCTGGAGCCCGAAGGACGCGAAGAGCGGCTTGATACCTTTTTCGCCGAGATCGGCGCTGACCTGCGGCATCATGGAGCCCAGGCCTATTACGAGCCGCAGCGTGACCGGGTCTCGCTCTGTGTCCGGCTCTGGCTCGCCATCGTTCCGAGGCGGCCGGTGAAGTCCTGCCCCAGTGTCGGCGTGAACGGATAGCTTGAATTCGGGACAGCAGCGAACTCTCCATCGGGGAAGCTGGTGGTCTGCGTCCCGCTGTCGCTGAAACCACGCGTCTGCGTGGCGCCATAGGCAATGTTGGGGGCAAGATTGCCCTGCGCAAACTGGCGGGAAAACACCGTCGAATTGTCGATATTCGAATTGCCAAGCGAGACATTGCCGGTGCTCGCTTCGCGCGAGGCTTCCTCGGCTGCGTTCTGGCTCGGGTTGAGATAGCTCGTTGCCTGGCCCGAGATCGCCAGCGCACCACGCGCCACCCCGCCGGCAAGGAAGGGGATCGAGGCGACAAGATAGCCGGCGAGAATGCCGATATCGCTGTTGACGTCGCTCATGCCAGCAAAGGTCGCGAGGCTGAGGCCCGTGCTGCCGCCAGCGGCGGCGACATCGCCCGCGCCTTTGAACATCAGGATCATGTGCAGGATGACGAAGAGCGGTCCCCACGCCGCAAGGTAGAAGAAGCCGGTGACATAGCCCCTCAATGCAATGGGTCCGGTTCGCGGCATCAGGAACAGCGGAAACAGGACAGGGAACAGCGCGTAGAACACCACCGTCAGCACGACATTGAGGATCGGGACCCATTTCATCGCGTTGTGCGCGATCGAGGAATAGGTCCGCTCGGTCTGAATATCGGCCCGGGTCTGCGCGAATACGTCGATACTGCCGGTGCCGCTCGCCCCTGCAAAGCCGTGCATGGCCTGGTTCATGGCATTGATCGTCAGCACCTGGCGGAAAATGTCGCTCGCGCTGCGCGAGATGCCGGTGAGATACTGATAGGCAATCGGGAGATCGGCCATGAGCTTGGCCTTGGCGAGCGCTTCGGTCTGGCGCGGATAAAGCTGACGCCCCGCGACAAGCGTCATCTCGTCGATAAGGCTCGCCCATTGGCCCGACAGCGCGGTGTAGGCTTCGCGGCAGGTGATGATCGAGGCCGTCACGCTGTCGTCGGCCTGCCGGGTCAGGAATTTCTGCGCGCGCGCCGCGCTGCCCGGTGCAATCGTCGCCCAGATGTCATCGCTCTCGGACAGCTCCTTCATCGAGTAGCGGCCGAGCAGCAGATCGTAGAACACGCATTGCCGGACATGCTCGTCGAAGTTCGCAGCAAACTCCGGATCGGAAATGCGCAAGCTGCGCGTCGATTCGAGCAACCGGGCGCCGTAGATCATGCCGTTCTTCGAGTAGTTGAGGTCGTCCGGCAGGCCGAAGACGAGCTCGGCCGAGCGGGTCAGATAGTCCCCCGCCTGGCTGGTGAAGCTCGCCATAAGGGCCAGCCCGAGCGGGACATTGGCCACCGTTGCTGGAGCAAGGCTGGGATTGACCCGGTCGGTCACATGGACGTCCATGCGCGGCACCATCAGGCACATGTAAATGAGCGTCGCACCGAGGAACCAGTTGAGCCAGGCACGCCAGTCCTGGTTGAACGCGACCACGATCACGCCAAGCACCATGCCCATCACCAGTGCGACCTGGATCAGGCTCTTGTAGCCGCCAGCGCCGGTCCAGGCGGCTACGGCGTTGAGGACGTTGACGATGTACTCGCCGCCGCCGACCGTGAAAATCTCGACCATGCTGCCTGACCCTTATGGAACGATGGAACGGGATTGCATCCCGCGCGACCAGTCGAGCGCGGCGGCCATCGACGGCGACATCGAAGCCGCAAGCATGTTCTCGATCATCGCGGTTTTCTCGATGATCTGCATGATCGCCGAGACCCGCGCCTGTCCGGTCGCTTGTCGCTGAGCGAGGCTTGACCGGACCTCGGCGACCTGCGCGCGCCAGATCGCGAGTTTCGCTTCATCGGCCGCGATGAAACTTGCCATCGAGCGTCCGGCCTCGGCGGTTATGCGCTCGAGAATGGCATAGAGGAGATCGATGCTGGCAATCTCGGCCAGCGTGTCGCGGTCGTCGGTGGCCATGCCGCGCCCATAGGCCGCCTGCACAGTGAGGATCTTGTAAAGCGGCACCGATGCCACCTGGAGCAATTCCTTCTCCTCGTCGCCGATCGCGGTATCGCTGCGGATGGCCTCGACCATGCTGCCGATGAGCCGGGCAACGCGCGGTCGGATGGCCTTTGCGCTCGAGAGGCTCATCTGCTGGAAAGTGGGGTTGAGGCACTGGTCGGGCTCGTCGCACTGGAACACCCGCACCGACTGGCCCTGCGTCCCGTCGAGCAGTGCGGTCACCAGCGTCGAGGAGGCATCGCCGGCGAAAGGCACGAATTTGCCGGGCTCGTCGTCACGGGGCGGCACGTAGATCACTGTGCCAATGAGCGTCATCGCATACTCGGCGAGGTCGCGGTCGAAGGTGCCACCAGGGTTGAAGAAGGCGCTCTGCTTGAGGACATGCCAAGTGTAATTGCGCGGCACACCGGGATTGACGTCGGCATAGTCGGCGCCGGCGCCCTCGTTGGTGGAGGCGCGTTGGCCGCGCGTCCCGCAACCATGCTTGGCGGCAGCATAGTCGGTGAAGATACCTTCGGAGTTGCCGATCGCTTCGCAGATCGCCTTGTCCGCGAGATCGCCCTTGGGCCAAACGCCGCCGACCAGGCCCTGCGCCATCTCGCAGGAGTTGATCGAGAGATTGTTCATGAGCTGCGCCTTCTGGCTAAACTCCTGCATGATCTTCGAGCATTCGGGGCAGACGGTGTCGATCGCGAGGCTGAAGGCGAACCCCACCGCATTGTTCGCGACGGCCTTCAAGAGCGCGACCATCTCGCTTGCGTTGATGAAGGAGAACGACCCGGCGAAGATATCGATACCGCCGCAACCAGCGCGGGCACGCGGAAGCTGGAGATTGGCGATGTTGGTCGTCTTCTGCGGGAAGCGCGTCCAGACATTGCCAAGGCTGTAATAGCCCGCCGACTGGCCTTCGAACGCGCTTGGCCCGGTAACATTGGCCGCCGCGCCCATGTCGTCCATGAAGCGGTCCATGCTGTCGCCAACATTGGCTGATGCTGGCGCGGCCAGAGGGGACGCGACCATGCTGGCGGCAGCTATGCTGAGCGCCGTATTGCGGATGCTAGTAATCATGTCCGGCTTCCTTCGAGGTGAGGAGGTAGATGCGGTCCTGCAGCTCGTCGGCCGAGAGCACGCCGTATCCGATCGGGATCGGGCGCCTGGCCACGCTGTCCCACAGCACGAGCGCCGGGGTGATGCCGGGCTCGAGCCCCATGCGCGGCCGCTGGCCGCTTTCGACCTTGTAGTCGGGGAAGTGCCGGGACGGTCCGCCATCGGTAGAGATCGCCCGAACAGTGATATGCCAGCGGTCCGCCACCGAGCGCACGATCGGGCTCATCACTTCACATGCGCCGCAGGTCTGGGCGAAAAAGTAGAACAGGCCATAGCGCTCGGAGAGCCTGGCCATCTCCGCATCGCGGTCGGCAGCGCGTGCGTCCTGCCATTGCTTCTTGGCGAGCGCGCCGACCGGTCTCTCGAGCGTGTAGTCGAGCTCGGGATCCTGCCAGACTGCGCGCTGCCAGACATCGGAAAACAGCGAAGCCCGGTCGAGCTGGGTACGCTGGAAGCGGATATAGGCGGTGACGTTTTCCGGCGTCGGATAGAGGATCGCGCGCGCTTTGAGTTCGCGCAGTTCCCCCGTGACCGCGTCGAGTTCCTGTGTGGCGGTTACCCGCCTGCTCGGGCAAACAGGACAGCTCTCCAGCGCAGGAGGTTACCTGTACCACAATGGTGAGCACGTCTGCTGTTGAAAAACCGCCACTCGCGCGCCAAACATTCCCCCAAAATGCGTAAGATCCTCGCCTTTTTCCACGCTTTGCTGGCAACCGTACTGCTCACTTGCGGCGTCGCA
>Ga0208450_1000857_pt1 | contig 15362 bp, 13 predicted proteins | sample MalvireepMed_908_FD_184249 | JGI IMG/M metagenome (GOLD analysis project Ga0208450, IMG submission 184249) | Marine viral communities from the Global Malaspina Expedition - Malaspina viral metaG DeepMed_908 (SPAdes) (version 2) | ecosystem: Environmental > Aquatic > Marine > Oceanic | place... | reverse complement strand
TTAGATGTAAGAAGTGAGCAAATAAAGGGGGCTGGCGCCCACGCCATGCTAGAACAAGCTAACTTGTATGCCGAAGCGGAAAGTATGCTGGATGAAGTACGGGCGCTTTTGTCATAAAAGCTAACAGTGGTGGAGCAGGGACAAGTCTGACACACGCCTAGGTATTTGAGAGAAGACCAAACTCATTACCTGGAAATACTCACCATTATTGCTAAAGCATTCGTAAGTTTGAATATTGATAGATAGATTATACGCCTACCCCACACGCAACTGCCGATGTACCCAGCGGTAAAGCGGATGTTTTCTTAGATTACATTGAAAAGGAACTTATTCCTTTCGTAGACTCGAATTATCAGACTTCTGAATTTAGAATTTTAGAAGGTCATTCCCTAGGTGGTTTACTTTCGTTATATACGGTTCAAGCCCGGCCTGAGCTATTTACAGCACACTATGCTTTCAGCCCATCCCTGCACTGGGGGGATAATAAAACAGTTGAAGAACTGACTATTTATCTTTCATCACGTAAGTCATTAGAGCAATTCATATATATGAACTTAGGCAATGAAATAATAAAAGGTGAGTATGAACCAAATAATACAATGGGAGCTTCTTTCTTAAGGTTACAAACCTTTTTCAAAGAACATAGTATTCCAGGATTAAGAGTGAAAAGTGAAATTTTAAAAAGCCTTCCCCATGCTGCAACAAACATAGCCGGGTTGGTCAATGCAACTAACGAACTTTATAGGCATTGGGTTTTACCTTTTGATGCAATGGAAAAAGGGCCTGAAGCAATATCTGAACATTATAAAAAGCTATCGACTGACCTTTATTATGAAGTTAAGCCGCGCATGGAGCCAATCAACTTCGCTGCCGACTATATGACCAATGGTGTTCACTCCCCCGAGAAAGGTATGAAACTGTTAGAGTACAACGCTACATTATATCCAGACTCTGCGTGGGTTAGCTTTAATTTAGCCAAAGGTTACAAGCAACGTGAAGAAATGGCGCTTGCAAAAAGTTACGGACAAAAAGCTTTGAATTTGATGGATCAAGATGACGAAGAGTTAAAAACTTCAATTGTGAATTTTCTTGAGACCCTATGACTTTATTGATGTCTTCCGCTGTATCGGGTAACCCGTTTCGTATTGGCAATGAAGGCAATCTTACGGTGGAAGAGTTTCACGTTCTTGTTAAAACGTTGCCTCTTGCCCATGCGCCAGACATTAAATGGCACTATGGCAACATAGGCTATGTGCTGTTAGCTATTCTAATTGACGAAGTGAGCGGAAAAACGCTACGAGAAAGGTTGCTTACAACGATGTTTAAAGAACCCTGAAGTTTCCAGTGCGTTCATCCTCAACTAAGGTTAGCGATACACTCAACCACTTGAGCGCAAGGCTCAACTCAAACTTATAAGTAGTGGTGACTATATTTTGTTTATTAAAGCCCGTCAGTGTTCGAGGTTAGGCAGCAAAGTACGTAAAGCAGCCGTTAACGATGCGCATAAAACATAAAACGATGGAATGTGAACGAATTAATTGTCAATGGCGAGTCAGAGTCGACAGACTCGCACACTCCATATCTAATCGCAATTTGTTTCGTCTTCGCCAACTATTTCATTTGTCACCATACAGAAAATATCTTGAGCTAACCAGAAGCCATTTGAGCTATTAGTTAGTATGACTATTCCATTTTTTGTCGACGGAAATAATATAAATCTTGAATGCCAGCCGCGATTATCTCCACCATGCCCAAACCAATACGGTTTGCTATCTGATATAAAGTAACCGTACCCATAATTTCTATGTGCTACTCTACCATCAGGTAATTTTGCATTAGCGGATATAGATGTCATTTTTGACACATGTTCAGGTGTAAGTATCCCTCGACCTGCTATTGCCTTATCGTTAAAGGTCAGTGCTGCGCTAGCAAACAAAGCTAGATCATGTGGTGTCGTCTGAAGACCCGCTGAGCCCGTTGCGGCAAACCTTAGTCTTTTAGTTTGCCTTCCATCACGCCCATGAGATTTAGCTAAGTTCTTCAATAGTTTCTCATCTGGCTCAAAGCTACTGTCGAACATTCCCAAAGGAAGTAAAATTTCCCTTCGCATGAAGCTAGAAAACGGCTCTTTTGTTACTTCCTCAATCATTAGTTGCAATAATGTATATCCACCGCCAGAATATGACCAGTTGGTTCCCGGTGAATTTACCAATCTTACTTTTTCACCTCCATGATTCTTATAGTTAGCAAGTGAAGCTTCGATGGAAGGTACTGTTTCGGTTAACTCAAATTGCGGGACAGCATGTTGAGACAAACCAGAAGTATGGTTAAGTAATCGACGTACGGTAACTCCACTGGGGTCATAAGGAGATTTTGGGATTTTCCATCGCGTAAGATATTGTTGAATTGGTGCGTCTAGTTCTATCTTTCCTAGTTCAACTAGTTTCATTACCCCCCAAGCTGTCACTGTCTTGGAGATCGACCCGACGTTAAATCCTGTGTTTTCGCCAATTTGCTGTTTTGTAGCTAAATCTGAATATCCAAAGAAACGATACTTTACTTCCTCCCCTTGATTCAATATGACTACTGCTACTCCTGGTACATTGTATTTCTCCAATAATATAGGCACTTTTAATTCCCATTGCTCGTCAGGCTGGACGGAAACAGCAGAGGCTTTTATGGTGATAGCATACAGTGTTAAAAATAAGATAATCTTAATCATTACTTCTTTCCTTAAGGATTGGTAAATTTGGACATAAGGTATTGTTCTGAATTAGATATCCTGTTCCTAACCATAGCGATGTTGGATTAGTGATTTTTTTCTGATTTTCTTATGATGATACTAAATATCAATGGGTTAACTTGGTTTTATTGTGCTTAAAAAGTTTAAATTAGATCTTATTGAAGTAGATACAGAGCGATCTACAGTACAAATAGATGGAAATGCAATATCAGTTGAACCAAGGGTCATGGACGTGCTCGCATATTTAGCGGCCTACCCGAAAGAAGTAATTTCCCAAGAAACGCTGTTCAAAGAACTTTGGCCAGAGACCACTTTTAGTTCTGGTTCCGTTCAGCGTTGTATTGCTCAGTTGAGAAAGGTTTTGGGTGATGATGCGAAAGATCCGACATATATTTTCACCCACCAAAAACGTGGTTATAGCTTGGAAGTTGTGCCGGAATATCAACCGAAAAAGATTACACCAAAGTTGTGGGGTATTGCCGGATGTATTGGCCTTATATGTATCATTTTGTCTGTTATTTTTTCGTCAGAACCAGAAGTATTAATATCTGGCAAATTAAGCCCAGTAACTTCTACGGAATATTTTGATATTAATCCAGTTTATTCCTCCACTGGAAATCTACTGGCCTTCATACGTAAAAAAGGCTCATCAAATGAAATTGTAGTGAAAGATTTGAATACTGGCGTAGAAGAGGTCGTATTAGCAGGTCAATCAGATTATGAATCGCTGACTTGGAGTTACGACGACGAAGACTTTTACTTTGTTGTCAGGGAAAAGGGTATTGAGTGGGTCGGCAAAACATCTTCAAAAGGTGGAACAATTAGCCGCGTACATACCACACATAAACCAAATCGCATTTGGTCGATAGCAGATGACCAAAAGAATTTATATTATTTAACGGTAACTGAATCAGCTAACAAGTCGCCTAGATCCCGGGTTCTTCGACAAGATAAGGTAACAGCATCGAAACAAGTTATGCTCACAAGCTCTGATGCGTTTATTCCACTTAGATTGACAATATCTTTTAGGAAAGACAAGTTGGCAATTGCAGGTGAAACAAAATCAGGGGATCTGGATATTCGTTTATTTTATCTTCAAGATGGTGAGCTGTCTGAGCCCATTTATACTATACCGCAAGGCTTTACTGAAATTAGTTGGCATCCGAATGACGACGTCATTCTTGTGCATCACGAGAATCAGCTTTCTACCGTCAGTTTGAGTGGTGTTGTAAAGAAAATCCCTTATTTTGATTATCAGCGCATTTTTAACCCTGTATTTCATCCAAGTGGTAAAAAGATTGCCGTCACGCATACTCACTATGACACTGATCTAGTTGAGTTCGATACCCAGAAAGAAACTTCAACACCCGTCATTGATTCTGTAGCTCAGGATTATCTAGCTAGGTATTCACCTTCCGGCAGAAGCTTTGCCTTTGTCTCTCAAAGAACTGGGAAGCCACAAATATATATATATCAAGACGGACATGAGCAGCTTATTGACGAAAACAACAATAGCCAATCGGTTTATCGAGCGCCTGTATGGTCAAAAAATGGCAAAAAAGTTTTCTTTTCCTTCGGAAATACTTTGTATGAATATTCCGTAAGAGACCAAAATACTATTGCTTATGAAATGCCACCACACTTCTTAGACATTCTGGATACATATAGTGATGGAAATAGTATCTTAATCGCTAGTAAGCGAGGACAGAATGTATTCTTTGATAGGTTTGATTTATCTACAGAAAAATTGATACAGCTCGGTCTGTCTGGTGCTAACTACCAAGCTCGATTGGATGATAAGGACAAACTCGTATTTGTTAAAGGTGATAATTTGTATTGGGGAGATAGAGTAGTAGATATCTCTGCGTATAGACCGAACAATGGCCTTGTTTTACCACTAAATGGAAAATTAATATTTCAGTCGGATGGTAAAATACTTAGCTATGATGGCTCAAGTTTTACTGTTGTTCAGGCGAAAATGACCAAGGACATTGGATTGCTGATTGACGTCAGTTCCTATCTAAAATATATGTTTTTGACATCATCGGAAGATGCCGCATCTATTGCAGAGATACATTAACATCACACCGTTAATCTCAAGCTACATACCCACTAATGACCCAAAGTCAGAAATAGGAAATCGCATCGCTATACGTACCTTGTCTTAAGCAACCAGACACACGCGGAAGCATCAATTAGTACTTACCGCTGAATCCAAATCTGTTTGACTGAATATTTTAAGGGCTGGTGAGGTAAGTCGACGAAACTGCTTCGCTCACACGCTATCTTGAGAAATTTACAATCATTGATACCAACGGTGTGAGAGACTGACGTCCTCATGGTGTATTCATAGGATGAATACACCATTGCTTTCTAGGCAGCTAACTACCTAAAAATTACCTCAGCAGTTTCAACATGTTCCATTATCCAGTCCTTAAAATATGAAACCCGTGTAAAAACTGCAACCTCATCATAGTGTCCAAAGCTAAATTGCTTCACATCTCCTTCAAATTCTCGCCATGAAGCCATGCCTAGTAAAACTGGCTTGTCATCTCGAAAAATCACAATCGCGCCACCACTGTCCCCTGAACCAATAGTCCCTTCAAGGGGCATGGCGTTGTCTTCTTTTTCGAATGAAAATTTTAGCCATTGCTGTGAGGCTTCAGTTATCTGGTTGTTGTACTGTTGAAGCTGATAGTTTTCCTGAGTAAATGCCCAGTCTGAGAAGAACTTTGTGATTTGATACCAATAATAGGTCACGTAGCCTGGTCCTTGACTGTCTTCAACCTCGCCAGTTAGCCCTGTGCCTATGGCACCGCGACCAAATCCTGTAACTTTCATACCTTTCTCATCGTTGCTACCATAAAGTGGAATAGGCGAAACATGTGTCACCGGATGTTCCAGCCTGATTAATGCAATATCTACGCTGTTATTAAGCTGCGTCAACAGGGAGTTATCTGATGATGCCCCTACTCGTTCGTAATCAGGGTGCAAAATAACCTCTGCAATTACGTTATCGACCCCGTGTATGGCTATGGGTTTGTTTTGATATTCATACATAAACGTGTAGATAACGTGTGCAGGAGCAAGTAACCAATGTTTATCAATTAAGACTGCTGCACCTTGAAAAGGCATATCAATAAAATATTCTGGTGGTGTATCGATTTTATAACGGGCTGAGTCCACATCATGTCGGGTGATAACCGCGTATGAATGAAAGGCAGCCAGTGTCAGCAACAGCGCTAAAGTTCGTATTATTAGGTTTGAATTCATTACTAAGTCGTCCCTTGTTGATTTATTACAGGGTGCTCAATTTATGAATCAATGTAATGATTTTTGTGTGAAAAAACGTGACGAAAACGTGATGATAGAGGTATTAGGGTGAGATTGATAAGTGAACCGACCCTTTAAACAATCATCATAAGGGTAAAGTAGACCTTGTCATGCAGTCTTATTGAATCATGATTGTCTGCGTGAGTTAGAGTTAGCGTTGAACACTTCAATTTAGATGGAAATTATTAACGAAAAACATGGGTTTAACTTTGTAAAGAAGTGCTATAGTGATAAATGGTGTGATTAAGTTTGCTGGTTCAAAAGTGATAATTGTTGAAAATAACACCCACTCAAGAGGCCTAAGTATTCGATATTTTTTCAGAGCATTCGTGCTCGCTTCCGTGTTTTCTTTTAGCCTTCAGAGCCTAGCACTCGAGCTCGCTCTAGATACGCCGAATCGTGAAGCGATTCAGCAGTTTATTAGTGACGTAAGAAAAAGCAGACTTGATTACCTTGAAAATGAAAAAAGCCTAAAGGAAGTATTTAATGTGGCTAAAGAAAAGGGTTGGAATTCGCTTCACGCTGAAGCGGCAGCGCTTTATTCCGAGCTTCTTTTCAGACAAGAAAAATACAGCGATTTAACGTCACACCTTCAATATTACTTAGATAAAAAAGAGTTCATAGAACGAGAAGACATTCATTTATTATTTCTAGAGACGAAATTAAAGTCTTTAACATTAATGGATGATCCAGCCCCAGCACAAGCACTTGCGAAAAAGCTAGAAGTACAGCTATCGCAACATTCAAACGATGAAAAAATTACTATCTATCGAGCTTTAGCTTATTACTATACGGCTGATGATGCGTTGCGCAAAACGCTGAAAGCGGCTTTAGATGGCCTCGAGTTGGCGATGCAAACAGGCGATGTAGCTTCTCAAGGCTATTTTTACCGAAAAATAGCTGACGCCTACACCTATCTTAGTGAAAACGATAAAGGGATATATTACGCTAAAAAGGCTGTTAGTACGTTTGAAAAAACGAATGACGGCCTTTTTACTGCTAAGGCATATTGGAGCCTAGGCAATATACTTCTAGAAAACGATGACACCCCAAATGCGTTGCTCTACTTACACAAAGCCCTGGCTTATTTTGAAAAAGTAAACATGAAAAAGGGGTTAGCTTTTGCTCAATATTCCATTGCTAATGTTCAATATCTTCAAGGCAATCTTGATGAGGCTTTACAGTTAGCTCAGGAAAATATAGAGCTTGCACGGGCTTCGGGTATTCATGATATGCAACTGGCTTCTATGATCCTGCTGAGTAATATATATATTGAAAAGGGTAACTTGGAAGTAGCGAATCAAATAAATGATGACGTTTTTAACCTCATTGAAAAATTTAGCCGTAGTATTTATAAAGCAGAGTTTTTTGGTGAAAGGTATGAACTAAAACGTAAGATTAATCAAGTAGATGAAGCATTCGAAGCGCTGGAGAAAAAGCTTTTTTTCATTAATAAGCATTATGAAGCGACCAGCGAAAGCAATATTAAAGCCCTGCAAGTCAAGTTTGAAGTCAAAGAAAAAGAAGATGAAATTCGAAGGTTAGAATACCAAAAAAATATCAGTGAACTTCAGGCAAAAGAAGAGTATCAACAAAAAATAATTTGGCGCCTTAGTGCGGCAATAGCGTTTATTTTAGTACTTGTGGCTTTGCTATTATTTTATCGGCAAGTGCGCCAACGAAAAAAATACCATCGTATGGCATCAACCGATCATTTATCAAACTGTCTCAACCGTAGGGGAATACTTAATGCTGCCAGCGTTAAGCTAGCTCATCATAGTGTATCCATCGCTATTGTTGACCTAGACTACTTTAAAAAGATTAATGACGAGTATGGCCACGACATAGGCGACATGGTGCTAATTGCTTTTGCCAATGCAGCAAAAGATACACTACCTAAAGGCGACGAATTTGGCCGATACGGTGGTGAGGAATGGTTATTCGTCTTAAATTCGGCAGATGAAAAAGTAGTTAGAAGCATCTTTCAAAAGCTTGCCGTCGCCTTCCAAAAATATTGCGATGCCATTGAAGCTTTTAATCCAAACAAAGAGATGACATTTAGCGTAGGAGCAACGCTAAATAGCAAATCACCTAATTCTTTGGATTCTTTAATTAAACGTGCAGACACCCTCTTGTATAGAGCTAAAGAAAACGGTAGAAATCAAGTCGTCATCGACTGAGGAAGTAAATAAAGAGTGGCAATAAGTGAGCAGTGGCTATCGTCGCAGGTGGCCTTGCGAAACATCAGTATTGTGAAGTTTTCAGAACTGCTTTGGGTATTAGATGCCAGAGGAGTGGCCTATTTACCTGCGCTCGATTGGCTGGTGGTATCCGACTTACACCTTGAGAAAGGCAGCTATTTACGTAGTTATGGTAATCCGCTGCCAAGTATAGATTCAGTAGCTACGCTGAAACGGTTGCAGCTGGTTATAAAAGACTATATGCCTGCTCGGGTGATTAGCTTGGGTGATAGCTTTCACGATAATCACAGTCTGTCCCGCATGACGCTACAAGACAAAAACCTGTTGTGCGATATCGTCAATAGCGTTTCCCAATGGGATTGGGTAGAGGGGAATCACGATCCTGATTTGCCTGTAGGCATTCCCGGCAACCCCTGTCATGAAATAGCGCACGATAGTGTGGTGTTTCGCCATGAACCAGACGCGCTGAAAAGTAGTGTAAGTGCAACCGGCCAGGCTGAAAGCACGCCGCAAGTCATAGGGCATTACCACCCTAAAACACGAAAAACCATTTCTCGACGCCGATTTTCCGGTAAGTGTTTCGTGATTTCTGACAACTTATTCATCATGCCTGCGTTTGGTCAATTCACCGGGGGCTTAGATGTAAATGATGAGGTTATGCTGGCATTAGTGTCCGAAAAATCCCGTGCTTGTTATATGTTGTATGACCGTGCGATTTTTAAGGTGTAATTCTGTGTCCTTCAGACAACAGCATCGCATAAAGAAACGGGCAATCACGTAGCCCGTTTCACATAAACTTACTTGCGTCCTGCCTTAATCGCGCCACCGTTTGGTTAAATCTTCGTATGCATCAATGCGTCTGTCTCTAAAGTAAGGCCAGATACGCTTAACTTGCTCAGTGCGGGCAAGGTCAAGTTCAACAGTTAATGTGGTTTCTTCGTTGGCGTCTGCCTTGGCAAGAATTTCACCTTGTGGGCCAACGATAAAGCTTTGCCCCCAGAATTGAATACCAGGGTCGCCGTCCACAGGAGAAGCTTCAAATCCAGTACGGTTAGCCACAATAACAGGCACGGAATTGGCCACAGCATGAGAACGTTGAATGGTTTCCCAGGCACCATGTTGGCGAACGCGTTCATCATCAGTGTCGTTGAGGTCCCAGCCGATGGCCGTCGGGTAAAATAGTAAGTCTGCGCCTGCCATGGCCATTAATCTCGCCGCTTCTGGATACCATTGATCCCAACAAACCAATACACCTAATTTACCCACACTGGTTTGTATAGGTTGAAAACCCATATCGCCAGGTGTGAAGTAAAACTTCTCATAAAAACCTGGATCATCGGGAATGTGCATTTTACGATATTTACCTGCAATTTCTTTACTTCTATCAAATACCACCGCGGTGTTGTGATACAAGCCAGAACCGCGTTTCTCAAATAAAGAGGTCACCAACACAATATTATGCTTCTCAGCAAGTTCACCAAAAAAATCGGTAGCGGGCCCAGGAATCGGCTCGGCTAAATCAAACGCATCGGTATCTTCTTGCTGGCAAAAGTACAAGGTACTGTGAAGCTCTTGCAATAATATGCACTCACACCCTTCATCGGCTAACTTAGCCACTTGCTCAGCACTTTTATTCCAATTAGTTTGCTTGTTATTGTCGGCGACAGCTTGCTGAACCACGCCTACTTTAAGGGTTTTATTGGGCATAAATTGATACTCCTTTTTCCAGCAGCGCTAGTACAGAAGCCTGCAGTGTGTTGGTGGGAACTTGCATCGAAATACAATGCAAGCTGCCATACTGTTTAACCAAAACAGAACAATCAATGGGTTCGATAACATGGTTGGGATAGGCGCTTTGCATAACGTCAATGGCAATGGCGTCTTCATCCTGCTTATAAATGGGTAGCAGAACAGCGTCGTTACAGATCAAAAAGTTGGCATAAGAAGCCGGTAGCCTAACCCCGTCTTCGTCCACAATATAGGGCAAAGGTAAATGATACTGCGTGTGCTGAGGGAGGTATTGTTCGCACTCTTCACATAATGCTTTCAACCCCGCATAGTGGCTATCTTGTGGCCGGTTAAAGGCAGCTTGAATGACCAAACCATTGTTTGGCGTAAAGCGCACTAGGGTATCGATATGCCCATCGGTATCATCACCTTCAAGATGGCCATAATGAAGCACGGTGACTTTGTTACAGCCAAGCATCTGTGTAAACACTTCAGCGTATGAGTTTAAATCCATATCGCCATTTCGTTTAGGGTTAAGTAAGCATTGCGCGGTGGTGAGCAGGTGCCCTGTGCTATCAATTTCAAGCGCGCCGCCTTCCACAACAATCGGACTGCTGCGCAGGGGCAATTGACACAAAGACGCTAAATAGCGTTGGTTAGCTAGGTTGTCTTCGGAGGCATCGAATTTTTCGCCCCAGCCATTGAATTTGAACTCTACAGGTGCGCCGTTACCTTCACTGTCTATACAAGTCATAAAGCCGTAGTCACGCATCCAAGTATCGTTGAACGACGCGGGAATAATCAGCACTTTTGCTTGCTCAGGTAGGCGTGCTTGAAGCGCATCAATGTCATCAGGTGCGCACAATAGGATTACGCCGGCACCATAACGGTTAACCGCATTAATGACGTTAATATAGGTTAATCGTGCATGCTCAAGCCACGGCGCCCAATCAGTTTGAGCGTGGGGCCAAGCTAAAAGTACTGCATCCACTTGGTTCCATTCCGGAGCCATGACTCGGTTACCTTGCATGTTAATCTCGTTGATTTGTGTAAACCCACAATTATAGCTAGGGAATGGTTGCCTACCAATAGCTGGTTTCATGAATTTAATTGCTGGAAAAGAATAAAATTTTGCGTGACTGAATACGCAACATTTACCCCACGCTTTATTTTAAGTGCCTGCCACCATCAAGATGAAGAGTTTGCCCAGTAATATATTCACTTTGCATCAAATAGTGCATTGCCTTTACTGCTTCTTGTGCACCTGGCACAACTTCAAGTAAGGACTTAGTGCGCGCTTTTTCTTTATAGTGATCCGAGTCTCCTTCATTGAACATCAATAACGCAGGCGCGATACTATTTACTTTTACTTTAGGGGCTAAGCGCTTCGCGAAGGACAAGGTCAAATTATGCAATGCAGCCTTGCTTGCCGCATACGCCATGTGCTTTTCACTACCGGTTTCTTGTACATAATCGGTCATGTGAATAATGTCGGCCACCAAGTTGTGGTTGGTAAGGTGGGTTTCTAGCGCTAAATTTATGCGATAAGGCACAAGGGCATGAATGCGCATCATATATGCCATTAATTGGTCTTTGTTCTCATATTTGTCATCAATCGCCCAGTCGGAGGCGTTGTGAATCACGGCGCGATAGCTTTTATTGATTGCCTTAATCTCAGCAATTGCTCGATCAATAGCCTGCTCAGTGCTAAAATCTGCCTGTATAACAGTAGCCCCTCTCTCTTTAAGTGACGCCACCGACGGCTTATATGTGCGGTAGGTGATAACAACGGGAATTTTTTGGTCTAAAAGGCTTTCAGCCATAGCCAATCCAAGGCGCTGACTAGCGCCGGTAATTAACACAGGTAACGACAAGTAAGTCTCCTTTTTCTGTGTAGGGGGTCGGACTACTCTAATGAGGTATAGTAGTGTAACGAAATCACACTACCAGTAAGGTATAGAGGACTGCCATTAGATTAAAATAATGTCATCTTTATGCCCAACGGATCTTTACGTTTTATTGGGCGTATAAGGTCAAAAAAGAAGTAATTACGGAATAAGTTAATGTTAGCAAAAGAAGCGGTAATCGTGCGCGATGCGCTGGATCCCTCCATTTCCGAATCGGCACAGCGTGTAAGAGCAGCGTTAGAAGAGAAAGGTTTAGAAACACCTATGGCAGGTAATGGCCTTTCTGACGAGCAAAAGCGACTGAAAATTGAAAGTGCTATGAGAGAGGTCATGGATACGCTAGGTCTCGATTTATCGGACGATAGCCTATGCGATACTCCCAAGCGCATCGCCAAAATGTACGTCGATGAAATTTTTGGCGGCCTCGATTACCGTAAGTTTCCAAAAATTACGCAAATTGAAAATAAAATGCGTTTAGACCAGCCTGTGCAGGTATCTGATATCAGCCTTACCAGTACTTGCGAACATCACTTTGTCACTATCGATGGAACCGCTACTGTGTCTTATATTCCGAAAGACACCGTGCTAGGATTATCTAAAATCAATCGTCTTGTTGGCTTTTTTGCTCAGCGCCCACAAGTACAAGAACGCTTAACTCAGCAAGTGTTGGTTGCCATCCAAACCTTAACCGGTTCTGAAGATGTTGCGGTGAGCATTAACGCCACACATTATTGTGTGAAGGCAAGAGGTATTCGTGATACCAATTCCTACACCAAGACGTCTGCGTTAGGTGGGAAGTTCTTAGAAGATGCAGAACTAAGACGACAATTCTTCGCCTAAGCACAATTCATTGAATAGGTGATTCGCTTACGCCCACACCAACAGCCAGGTTAAGCAAGCGCTAGGCTAGTGTGGGCGAATTCCTTTCTATTGATGGAATACGTTATTTAACCTGAAGTTCATTTTCCAGTTCAGTAATCACCAAGTTGATTTGACCTTCTACGCCATCAGCCGCCGTTAGGCTAAGTTTCTTTTTGCAGCAAAAACACGTTTCTACCTGCTCGTGATACATGTCTCGCAATGAATTGAGTTCAAACGCGTTTATAACGCCACAGTATGGACACAAGTATTCGAGAGGTTGGTTTTTGTTCATGACACTTCCTTATTAGACTTTCCATATCTTTAATGCTCCTTGCTGACATCACCACGCATGTAACGTGCAACGCGCTTATTCTTTTACGTGCATAAGTTCGTTCCCTAAAATATAGCCACTTATTGACGAAATGCGCCGATAAATTAAGTGCACTCAACTAACCCTAGAAAATGTAAAGAAAAATAGTTTTCCCTCGGTGGGAGTTTGCCTTTACTGCGCTAGTCACAAGGGACTGCGGATAATACGCTTGCGACTTAACACTTATTGGTTATCAACTAGGTTCTTCTACCTAGTTATGAATAAAATGATCACTTGGTGCCGGCCAAATTAAAAGGTTTACAGGGTTTTCATATTCTGTTAACTTTTATCTTAATCGATTAAGTTTCGTTTTGTATAGCAGCTGAGTTACGTATTTCACATTCGTGTTATTTTTGAAAGCATGTAAATGTAGGGTGTAAGTTGGCTAGTTTACCCAAACCAAAAAGCAGTTAATAACGAGTAAAACTATGACGAACCAGGATCCAAACAGCAGGGTTATTCGCTGGTTAACCTATTTGATGTTCATGATGTTTGCGATGACATCTGACTCTGTTGGCGAGATCATTAAAGAGGTTAAAGTGGCATTTTCTGTCACCAACGCCCAAGCAAGCTTAATGCACTCTCTACCTATGTTGGGAATTGCTCTATCTGGCTTATTTTTGGGTTTTCTTGCAGATAAGATTGGACGCAAACCTACTATTATTATTGGTTTGCTTCTATTTGGATTAGCCTGCTATAGCTTTTTAGTCGCCAATGACTTTTTGCTTATTGTAAGTCTGATGAGTTTGTCTGGGGTGGCTGTTGGAATATTTAAAACAGGCGCATTGGCGCTAATTGGCGATATATCAACGTCAACCAAACAGCATACCTCTACTATGAACGGGGCCGAGGCCTTTTTTGGTGTAGGCGCAGTTATAGGACCGCTGATTGTTGCGTACTTAATTCACCAAGGGGTGCCGTGGCAATGGCTTTACGTTATTGCCGGTGGCGTATGTACGCTGCTTATCCTTGGCGCACTGTTCGTGAAATACCCCACCTACAATACACAACCTTCTTCATCTACAGACAAAGTGTCTTTATGGAACAGCCTAGCCTTGGTCAAAAACCCTTATGCAATGGGGTTCTCGATAGGCGCATTTTTATATGTGGCAGCTGAAAGTGCTATTTATGTTTGGATGCCAACGTATTTGGTATGTGATGCAACAAGTATGAAGGCAACTTACCAGTGCTACAGTGAGGGCGCATCACAATTGCTAGCCATTTATTCCGTTACTGCTTTCTTTATATTACGAGCAGCAGGGCGCTTTTTAGGTATTTGGATGATGTCACGCTTTAACTGGGCACTAGTATTAATGTTATTTAGCGGTGCTATTGTAACCTGTTTCACCTTAGGCCTTGTAGGTGGCAAACACGTTGCTCTGTATTTGTTCCCCTTAACAGGCATCTTCATGTCTGTTATTTACCCTACGTTTAACTCAAAGGGAATTAGCTGTTTTCCAAAACATCAGCACGGTAGTGTGGCTGGCGTCATTCTATTCTTTACTGCTGCAGGTGCAGCGGCGGGTCCATTTATAATGGGGGTGGTGAGCGATGCGAATGGAGGCGATGCAAAATACGGATTTATTGTTGCGACCGTTTTTGCCCTTATTCTATTTTTAGGGCTTTGCTATAACTACGTTAAAAACCCAACCCAAACCAGGTTAGCTGAGCTAGAAGCAAGCGAATATGGTGAAGGGTAAAGTACTACCAGTAAACATTAAACAAGGTTTACTGGTCACTATTTAATGCATGTGTACAGAAAAGCACCGAAAAAACGCAAATTTCCTATTTTTTGAAAATACTTGTTGACGTGAGCGCTCATTTCCCTAAAATGCGCATCCGCTTCGGGGGAAAAGCAAAACAGCAAACCTCCTGAAGTAAGTCTCTACTACCTTTATAGGCCAGTAAAGACGGGAGTTTAGAAGAAACGCTTCAGAAAATAAATTTTCAAAAAGTGTTGACAACAAAAACTTCCAGCGTATAATGCGCACCTCACTCGAACAGGGTGAGCAAGGAAAACGAATCAACTGAGAGTAATGTTGGTCCTCCTTGCGCAGAAGTCACGACAAAAAGCGTCATGATTCTGCACGATGTTCTTTAACAATTTAGACAAGACAATCTGTGTGGGCACTCGTTAAGAGTGTCACAACGACGATTCATATTTCGATATATTTAATTGAAGAGTTTGATCATGGCTCAGATTGAACGCTGGCGGCAGG
>Ga0208450_1000856_pt1 | contig 15371 bp, 27 predicted proteins | sample MalvireepMed_908_FD_184249 | JGI IMG/M metagenome (GOLD analysis project Ga0208450, IMG submission 184249) | Marine viral communities from the Global Malaspina Expedition - Malaspina viral metaG DeepMed_908 (SPAdes) (version 2) | ecosystem: Environmental > Aquatic > Marine > Oceanic | place... | reverse complement strand
ATGCCGATGATCATGCCGCGTTCCCCGGGTGCAGCGTCACCAGATAGCCCGCAGCCTGGTAGAGGCGGATTTGCTCTCCGCTGTCGAGTTTGTAGACCTTGGCCAGCGCGTGGATCATCGGCAGGGGTGGGCGAACTCTGCCCATTTCCCAGTGATGGATCCCACTGCGGGACATGTGGATCCCCTCTTCTTCCAAGAGCTTCGCCGTGTCAGCAAGCGAAAGCCCGCGCGCAGACCTCAAGGCCTTCAAGACGTTGGTAAGGCTGGCGGTGTCATCGGGAATCATGACCCCTTGTATAGTACATCTGCACTTGTCGCGTCAATGTCTATTGACTGTTGACATTGGAAACCGCCTCCCATAGAAATGGGGGACGTATTCCCATCCAATGCCTTCACCAGGTGAGCAGGACACATGCCGAAATCGAATACCCAGGGGCAGCCCAGGGCAGAAATGCCCAAGACGATTGCCGCGGCTCTTTTCCAGGTCTTTTCCCGGGTCGCGTATGTCCAGAAGACCGGGAAGATGTCCCACGGTCAGCGGTATACCTTCGCGTCTGAGGGTGATCTCATCAGTGCGCTTCGTCCGGCGATGGTTGAGGCTGGATTGATGGGTCCAATGCCGATCACCATTGAGGCCACATTCACAGAGCACGCCCGATCCAACCAGGACCGCCGCCAGTTCCGCGCGGAAATGAAAGCCGTGTATCGCTTCCTTCATGTCAGTGGCGAGTTTCAAGATGTTGAAATGGCCGGCGTGGCGATTGATACAGGCGACAAGGCGCTTTGGAAGGCTCTGACAGGTGCTTACAAATACGTCTTGCGTGAGACGTTCCAGGTTGAGACAGGTGACGATCCAGACACCACCCCATCAGCTGATCAAGAGGCAGGGGCCACCGAGTTGACACCCCACGCCCCAGAGCCGACCAACGGACAAGCACCAGCGATGGAGCACCTTGCGCGGGTTGAACCACGGGAACTGCGCCAGGCCATGGCGACCCGGCTTAACGATGGCAAATGGACAATGGAACAGATCGGCGGGCTGCTCACATCCTATGGAGTCGAGAAGGTTGCCGATCTCAGCGAGTCAGCACGGCAAGCGGTCCTTGCCACCCTCAACCATACAAACGGTGTCCCGTGGACACCCAAGGAGCAGTAGCGATGCCAATCAATGCCACCGTCTTTGGACGCCTTGGTGACGACCCTGAAACCCGTGACGCAGCTGGGTCCACAGTCTGCTCCCTGCGGGTTGCATCAAGCGATGGCTACGGGGACCGCCGTACCACCACTTGGCTGAATATCAACATCTGGGGGAAGCGAGGCGAATGGGTCGCAGAGAACATGAAGAAGGGGGAGCGCGTGTTGGTTACGGGTCAACTCCACGAGCGGAAGTGGGGAGAAGAAGCCAACCAGCGCGCCCTTGAGCTTCGCGCGGACACGGTCACCCGCATTGATTGGCCAGAGGAAAAGCCCGCAGCGGCGCCAGGTCCAGCAAAGAAGGCGCCCAAGAAGAAGGCAGACCACATTGACCCCAATGATCCTGAATCCCTGCCGTTTTGAGGGAGGTGCAGCATGCCTGACCAGATTGACTATGGTTTCGAAGAAGAGGCCGCCGACATCATCGCGGCAACCGGGCATCGTGAGATCACGGAGGCGATCAAATTGGTTGGCCTCCGCGCTCACGGTCTTAGCGGGCTGGGAGAACCGCCCGAAGCCAAGGCGCGCCGGGTGTTCTCGTTCCAACCAATCTCCAAGGAACACTACCGCCACGCCTTCCAAAACGAGGACGATGGCGGTTTATTCTTTGAGGCGTTGGCCATGGGCGTGACCCCGACCGGGGGTCCGGAATACGGCTGGCAGATTTGGACAATGTCCGAAGGGGAGCGCGAGTACCTGAGCGATCCTATGCCGACACTCCCCGAAGCTATCGCCAAGATGGTGGGGCGATCCTTTGAAGATGTGGTCCTTTCCGCCTTATCCCACTGCTTTACGCCAGATCTGTAACGGAGAAACCCATGCCCACGACCTATGATCTCGTCTCCGCTGCTCAAGCTCTGGTAATGGCTCTTGAAGACGGTGAGGGTGTCCTCACCGAAGAAGGGGAAAACCTCCTGGGGCTTTACATAGAGCGTTCCGAAGACAAACTGGGAGCCCTGCGGGCTGTCATCAATCGGTGTGATGCGGATGCGGATGTCTTGGCCAAGGAGGTCAAGCTCCTCACCCAGCGAAAGCGCGCCCTGGGTAAGGCGAAGGAGCGTTGCCGACTTCTTGCCTTTGACTTGCTCTGTGCCCATGAGAAGTTGACCGGGGAGACGAGGATCAAGACCCAGACCTATTCGGCCTGGCTGGCGTCATCAGAGCGCATTGATGGCCCAGACGACCCAAGGGATTGGCCAGAGGACTTCGTCACCGAGAGGACGATCCAAGAGGTGGATCGGCGGGCCGCGCTCGAGGCCCTGAAAGCCGGGAAGACCTTCCCACGCCTGACCATCCACAAGTCACGATCAGCGAGGTTCAGATGAAGTTGCCACGCTTCCCACGGTGGACCAGGAAAACCCGGCGCTACTTCGATTCCTGGGCGCGGAACACGTCAGCCAGGTGGGCCGCGGAGGATGCCATCCAGGGCCAGATCCGATGGCTGATCGCCGAACACAAGTTGCAGCTGAAGATCCGCCCCGATGATGGTGGCTCATCGGTTCCCGTGATGGAATGGCCCTGCGGGGATGACTTCGGCGTGGATGTGGTCCGCATGTGGATCGCATGGACGAAGCGCGCAGCCAGCACGACCCGGGGCCCCGAGGCGTGATTTATCGCACGAAGCAAGTGATCCTGGTTTGGGTGGTGATGCTGGTAATGCTGTTCCTTCTCATCTGTTCGCGGGGTGTCTGATGACCCACATTCCCTGTTCCATCTGCGGGGCTGAGTCTGAGGGCTGCGGCCTGATGGGGGATCGCCTGGTGAACCTCTGCCGCCGTCACCTCCGCATGGACTGGCGCAGCGAGATCAGATCGCGGCACCTCGCAGCCCGCCACCTTGATCGGTCCTTGGGTCAATGATGCCCACTTGCGTTGAGCTATTCGCAGGAGCCGGGGGCGCGGCCCTTGGCCTCCACAGGGTTGGCTTTGAACACCTCGCATTGTGCGAATGGGACAAGGACGCATGTGCCACGCTGCGTGCTGCTGGGCTTGGGCCAGTGCTGGAGGGTGATGTCCGCGAACAGGACTGGGACCAGTTCAGAGGACAGGTGGACATGCTGTGGTCTTCCTTTCCCTGCCAGGCGTTCAGCACCGCAGGAAAACGCGACGGCGCCAACGATGAGCGGAACATGTGGCCTGCCACGATGGACACAGTAGACGACTGCTCGCCCGCCTGGTTCATAGCCGAGAACGTACCGGGACTGACCTACCACCGCACCGAATGCGAGCAAGACCCATCGTCCTCGCCTCTCGACTGCCCCGGCTGCTACTTCGAGCGCATCATTCTGATGGACCTGGCCGACCGCTTCGACTGGGTTGAGGTCTGGAAGTTGGACGCTGCCGACTTCGGGGTACCGCAGCATCGGCGCCGCATCTTCATGGTTGCTGGGCCCCACTACGTGAAGCGACCCATAGCCACCCACTGCGACCCGCGCCTCCGACTCCTGACAGTTACCGGGATGTCTCCCTGGGTGAGTGTGGCCGATGCCTTGGGGTTCATCCACGGACATATCGCCTATCGGCGCGGTCGCGATGGCGGTGCGGTAGACGAACCCCACCCCATCGGTGAGCCTGCTTGTGCCTTGCGTGGTGCTCCAGGTGGATCGACGACGCCGTTTCGGGTGATTGGTGGGGGGCAGAATCCCAGCGTCCGGTATCCAACCCGCACATATCGAGACATCACTGACGAACCGTCCACAACTGTCGCTGCGTCACTGTCAGGGACCGCGGGCCCCTTCATCATAGTTGAGAACCTGGCTGACGAACCCGCGCCCACGGTCGTTGCGACAACCGGGCAGTGGTCAGCGGATCAGGTCGCGCGGGAGCGGTGGGAGGCTGATACTGGGCGGCGCCGCCTCACCGTTGAGGAATGCGCGATATTGCAAGCATTCCCACCAGACCATCCATTTCAGGGCACGAAGTGCAATCAATACCGGCAAATTGGAAACGCTGTACCGCCACCGCTTGCGGAAGCCGTTGCCGCTGGCTTTGCTGAAGCTCTGACATCTGAATCACCAAGGGATCACAATGAAAACGAAGGGCCAGGCCATCCGCGCCCAGCTGCAAGACATCAACCCTGATGCCCTGTTGGCTGATGGCTTTGATGATGCGCTGATCGGTATCGCTTCGCGCCCCGGGCTTGGCCCTGTCGCCCTCTACGATGTGGAGGCCTGCCGGGCTGTCCTCATCAATGAAGGCCAGACAGAGGCAGACGCGGAGGAATACCCCTGTTTCAATGTCCTTGGCTCCTGGGTGGGCGAGGGGACGCCCCTGTTTGCTGACCTGTGGCCTGACACCCCAAAGTGAACAGCCCCCACCAGGAGGGCTGCTACAGGCTCACTGTTGAGGCTTAGGGCTTCGTCTTCCCGGTGATCCGGGTGCGCGCATAGGCCGCGCGGCTCTGCTCCCCTCGACGGGCATCCATCGCCTTGGCTTCATCCTCAGTGATGCGGACCATGATGCGGACTGATCGGCGGTCCTCCGGCTTCTTGGGCGGGCGTCCTCTTCTGGGTGTCGTTGTCATTTCTCCACCTCTGGCACGACAGCGCACCACGCGAGGAACAGAAGGAAGAACATGAGGAGGTGTAGGTTGGTCATTCCTCACCTTCCGTGGTGGCGCTGAAGCAGTCAGGACACAGATACTCGCTTGTGCCGTCTGGCCTTTCGTTACCGCAATGTTCGCCCACAGGGACGGGCTCTTCGCACTCATCGCAGAGGAGTATGATCACGTCGGTGCGGGTCATGCTGCACCCCCTTCGACGCGCCAGCGACGGGTGGCCCACCGCTTGATGTGGCGCTCAGCCTCTTCCAAGGTGTCGAAGACGCGGCGGGTGCTTGAGTTCCCGTGGTCGCTGTAGCCCTTAGTCCAGACCACCCACTCGGTCTTGGCCCTGTATGGTCGCGCCCTGTCCCATTCGTCGACCACGGTGGCACTGACGCGGTGTCGGTCGCAGCCTGGGTCCTCGCCACCGTTCGCGTCGATGACATGGGTGCTCGCGTCTTCGCGCAGCCGGTAGATGCGCTCGCGGCAGCCGTCGGCGTTGAAGTTGCTGGTCCAGTCGAAGGCGGCGGGTCTGGTCTTGGTGTTCATGTTCTCTCCTTGTTGGTGTACAGACATTATATACACACTGCACCATTAATAGCAACCTCAAACGGCAGATAATCGGCAACTAAATAAAACGGGCTTCCCCGTTGCTATTAAGTCTGCGCGCGTATACAGTAGCTGTACATGTCAGGCACACCGCCAGGCATGACACCCAAGGAGCACAACATGACCTGGTCAACTCACCCATCATGGCTTGACAAACGAAACGGGCCCAACATCCCATGGCGAAACGGAACGCGCCTCACCTTCCACCGTGGCCAGCACCACGTAAACTTCGGATCGGTCCTCGCTGCGAAGTGGGCCAGGTCTCGGCTCGTATCCCTCCCACGTCCACGGAAATGGCAGGACGTGCAAACCCTTTTGCTTCAGATCAAGAAGCGGATCGTTCGCCTGCCCGATGGGCGCCAAGCCGTCTGCACGGCTCGTGGGTGGACTCTCATTGAGACAATCATGGAAGGAGGTGCAGCCTGACCGATTGAGAAACACCCACGAAGGCAGCCCCGGCATTGATCGGGGCTGTTTTGCGTTGGGGCCGCGCCCTATGGTTGCGCTCTCAGCCCGCTAACCACCCTCGACCCGTACCTGAACCCATCCGCGCCCTCTCAGGAATCAGCCCTCAGCCAGCCCATCAGCATCGACGGGCTCCACCGGTTCCACCTCGACAGGCACAGGCTCCACAGGCTCAGCCTCCACGGGCACAGGCTCAGCCTCCACGGCTTCCACGGCTTGCAGAAGTTGGAGGGCCTTTTCAAGGTCACTGCGGATGGCTTGCAACTGCTCGACGGATTCGAGGTCTTCAGCTGGATCGACCACAACGAGATCGGCCAGGTCGTCAGCGATGGCAAGTTTAAGCAGAAGAAGGACGATCATCTGCGTGGGTGCGCCTGTTCAATTGCGGACAAGATCGCGCCTGACGTGTCCTTCAGATCCGTAAGCTCTGCCTGAATGAGGGCAATCTCAGTGGTCGTGCGGACGTAGAACCCCGCGCCACCCATGATCACCGCGACCAGGCAAGCGCAAATGGTTTTCTGCATGATGTCTCGTGCGGCCTGACTGCTCATGTCTCTATTCTCCCACACGGTGGTTTATTACATAGGCGGCAGCTGTCGCACTTGCCATTCCTGTGACGATGGCGATGACGATTACATTCGTATCGAGCTTGGCCCCAGGGGCGCCTGGTGAACCATCAAGCTCAGCAGCCAGGCGGGTGATCTCCCCTTCAAGGGCTGCGGTGTCGATCCGATAACGCGCCTCGAGAAACTCGAGGTGAGTCTCCAACGCGAGCAATCCGATAACGCGCCTCGAGAAACTCGAGGTGAGTCTCCAACGCGAGCAGGTTGCCAACCTCGCTTGGAGGTGCGGCGACAAAGGAACACCGGGCGGTGGCACCATCTACGATCTCTTCTGGCATTGGCTGGCCTTCATCCGCGCCCACATAAGACTGGCATTCACCCTCCATGGCTGCCACCAGGTGCGGGCGTTCAGGCGGCTCAGCCCCCAGGGCCAAGCCCACCAGCCACCACCAGATCACCGCTTCTCCCTTCTGAGGTTGGCCAGTTCAGCCAGGTCCGCAGCTGGGTGATCACCAGTGATGGCTTCCTCAAGCTCTTCAAACTCTGCGGCGGTGTGCTCCTCGACCATCACCCGGGCCACAGTCGCTACCTTGGCCTCTGGCTGAGCCCAGGACCGCGCCCGGCTTCGTGCCCGCCTGGCACCAAGGCCGAAAGCCACGGCGGCAAGTAGTAGCCCCACCGCCGCAGCCCCGATCAGTTGCAGCCACTCACCCATCAAGGGCCTTTGCGGCACTCGCGTCGACCCAGCCCTGGCCAAAGATGTAGGACATGATCACGCCTGAGCTTGCCATGATGGCCTCTGCCCAGCCCACGTCTCCGGTGAAGTATTGGGCAGCGATGGGGAGGATCGCTCCGAGAAGTGCGAACCAGAATTTACGGCTTTTGAGTTTATCAAGCATTGATATCTCCCAGGGCCCATTCGATCAGACCCGATCCAAGTGCGGCGCCGATGGAATCGAGGCCAACAGGGTTGAGCCATTGCCGGTGGGCATGGCAGTCGATGAAAAGCGGCTCAAAGCAGATCCCGCAGATGTTGGCGGGTCCACTCCAGATGCCCTTGATGGTGTTCAGCCCGCGAGACCAATCATTATCAGGAGTCGCGCCCCGCACAATCACCCGGGAGACTCCCGCCAGGTGCAGATCGTTCAGCGATTCCGCAACCAGGTCCGCCAGGCGCTTTCCGTTCTGGCTGCGCGCATCGTGAATGATCGCAGCGTAGTCGCCCCCACCCGCGTTGATATGGCAAGCCACATAGGCCACTGGCCCGCGCGCCTCAGCAGCAAAGATGTTGGCCCGGATATGCCTCTTGGAATACCAGCCGCGGTCCTCAACAATGACCCCGTGCCCAGCTGCCTCGACGTGCTTACGGGCCGCCTCGATGTAGTACGGGGTAAGGCTGGCCTCCCGCTCATGGTCGCCCACCAGGCCATCCCCGTCGAGGTCATAGCCCGCGCCCAGATCACGTCGGCGGCCTGGCTTGCCGAAGTGCTGCCTATCGAGGATCGCGATCACGCATCACCCGGCGAGGGCAGCCCGCGCAGCATCAGCGAGAGCTTCCGCAATCGCGTCGCGCTTCGCTTCGTTGCTGTCGCAGTCCTCGACCTCATCCACGGGGATTGCTACCGTGATCACGACAGCCTCAAACTCTGGCCCATCGAGGATCTGGATCGTTCCTGCACCATGCTCAACTGTGATGATTTCCATTTCAAACTCCGGGTGACCATCGACTCACTCTGATCTTCTTAATTGTGAACGTCGTTGGATTTCCGCCATCCTTCAGGCAAAGGAAGACCACGTACACGGCGCCCCAGCGGTCCACGATGGGTTGAGATCCCGCGACCTGATACGTGCCGCATGCACCGGTGAATCCTGTCGGGGCGTGTGCAGTCGCGTATGCGGTGGTGTTGTCCGAATAGACCAGGCACTCATCGCGAGAGAGAATAAGCTGCACGTTGTAGTTTTCGTTTCCAGAGATGCCGGAGATGGCCTTCCCTGTGGACCTCGCCGTCGACCCGCTTGTGTTCGTTCTCCTGGTTTTGATCTCGCTGTTGGTCGCGTTGGTGCGGATCAATTCCCATCCATAAGAGGCGCCGACGGACGGCTCGTAGCTTTTGCCCGATGAGACAACCGCCATAATCATGTCCGAGTTGTTCCCAAAGACAACGTCCTCGATCAGTATTTCGACCATCCACTTGTCTCGGTCGGGGTCCCAGTCAGCTAGGGCACCTGCGCCCGTCGTAACTGGGATAGGGAAAGCCCATTGCATATTCTCCAACGCGGCCGCGTTTTCGTCCACATCGACAGTAATCCCGACTGAGGATTCGGCGTCGATGTTGGCCATCAGAAGCGTTCCGGTCGTGTAGGAACTGCTCATGATGACCTTGGTGGTCGTGCCGTCTGCTTTTTTTATGTCGTGGTCGGTGGTCGACGACCATGCGCTGGACGCTGTCACATCGAGCGTAGTCATGTCGGTAGTGAAGTCGAGTTCAAAAACCACCTTGGGCTCAGTGGCATCAACCGTCGTCGTTGTGAATGTCCCCGTGCTGGCCTTTGATCGCATCAGTCCACCCCAGGAGGTGTGTCGATGAACGCCTCGTTGTCCGCATCGTAGTACCAAAATACTTCTTCACCAGCCTCATTCCATGAACACCCACCAGTGAAAACAAAAACATCATTTTCGATGATTCCATGGAGTGTTTCATCATAAAACGCATTTTTGGTGAAATCACAATACCCGTTCATCAGGACTCGACCCGTGTTCAACTCATACAAAACTTGTCTAGGCAACCCCATTAGATAGTCTCCTTCCAGCCTTTAATGCCTATCGTTATCTGCGGCGTTCCAGAGTCCGAGTAGTATTGGATGGCCTTGGTGTCTACGCAGAAAAATCGCTGAAATCCCCAGCGTGCCTCGTCGTGGATCAGCAACATGTAGGCGGCTGTGATGGTGTAATCTGATGGCCTTACGCGTGAGGAGACGGTGCCTCCCGCACCGGAATAGCCCCGTACCCACATGCTATCCGCCGTCGCAGGAACTCTGCTCGAGACATCGACCTCCGACCAGCTTCCGTTAGAAGTACCATCGGTTAAAACATTCAGGTAATCCGGGCCGCTTTCATGCCACCACGTAGTCCGATCTCTTCCTGAACCTTCCATATCGAAGTTCTGAAGGTCATCGTCGGAATGATTGTAGACCCATCCGAGTCGGCGCTTGGAAACGTCATACCCCGCCGGCAGGGTGGGAGCCGTCGCCGACGTGCTCAAAAGCCCACCCGTGCCTGACGAGCCCGAAACGATCCAGACGCTGTACCACGTTGAGGTTGCCTCAGAGCCAGTGTCCAGACCATTGATTCCGCTCGCTGTGATGTCGATGTTTTGCGTTCCCGTCAACTCGACGTTGGCAGCATCCGCAGAATCCCGCGCCTTGCCGATGCCGATCTGAACTGTCGATGCGTTCACCCAGGACAACCTCAAGCCGTCGATTCCGCCCTGGGTGAAACCCGGTGCTGCAATTGCTCCTCCTCCTCTGGATTGCATCAGCCCACGTCCTCCATCATCAGTTCGACCACTGTGGATGCCGTGCCACTGGCCAGCATGATGTGGTCTTGCGCCTGGCCACCACCGCGACCCTTAAACGTCAGCTCCATCCACGTATCCGCGGGGATCGTGGCGTGATCGCTCTCAACCACTGCGGCATCATCACCACCAAAAGCGATCTTCCCGTCATTGGTGTTGAAGCGAAAGCTGATCTTTTCGGCTGAGCTTGGCAACGTCACCTTGGTGGCATCGTCCACGCCACCAGCCAGGGTCCAGCGTTTGATCGCGGGGAAGGTGTTCAATCCAGAGTAATCTTTGGCCATGCTGTCCTCTCAAGTTGAATGGGAATCTCTCGCCAGGTCGTCGTCAATCAGAAGCGTAAAGCTCCATCCAACTCCGTTCCAGGCCTTTTCAATCACGGTTGCAAGTTGATCCGTCCAGAAGAGGTCATCGTCAGTGATCGCGATGATCTGGCCCAGGGTGACCCAACCCCAGCTGGTGTCGGCATCATAGGGCACGGTGGACGGGATGAAGCCTTCAACCCGGCTGCGCCACTCCATGACGGAGACAGCGGTGGCATCGTCGAAGACAACGTCAGAATCATCCGTAGCCCGAAGCTCTCCATAGCGGTCTTTTGATACCTTCACGTACCAGTTGGAAATAGCCTGCGGGTCTGTGGTGTCGTGGTCGCTCTCGAGCCGGGCGCGCCGGAAGTGGTCGCCCGTGCTGCCGTCCTTGGCATAGTCGAAGGTGTAATGGTTGACCACGTCGGCCCGTGGCTTCTCAGCCGTCACCGGACCAACCCGTAAGAAGTCCGGGCCAGCGGTCACCGCGGTGGCATCATTGACGCCCGCGGCCAGGTCCATGACCACTGGATAGAGCCCGTCCGGGCCGCGCTGGATTGTGATTGGCAACAGGGGCAGGACATGATCGCTCAGCCACTCCCACGGGGTGGCGTCGATGTCGTTGATGTAGGTGTCGATCGCCCAGCGGCCATGGTCAACGGGGACAGACGAATAGGACAGAGCCCAGCGGCAGACATCACCCGCGCCGCGCAGGGACGCTGATGGCTGAAATGGGCTGGCCAGGCCGCCACCACTGTGCCAGGCGATCCAGAATTCTGCGTCTGTCAGATCAATGGTGGATGCGCCGGTCACTGTCACCGTAGTTACAAGGCGGCCCTGATCGTCTTGCTCATGGGCGATAGGAAAGGTTTCCTCGGCGTCGTCACCATCAATCACAGTCACCGCAGTGGCGTGGACTGGGTGCCCTGCAATGACGAGCTTGTCCGCTTCATTTCCCGCAAAGATAGTGGTGTATTCCACAATATACGCCGGGCTTCCGCGCACCGTTTCCGCGGAGCCGTCTGACGGATCGATGTACGCGCCTGGTGACCCGATGATCTGCGGGTACGCCTTTCCAAGGTGATCGAGGTGCGGCGCTGTCCATGTGTCAAAGCTCACCGTGGGCGCGTTGCCCATCAGCCGCGAGGCATCATCATAGGCCTGTTCCTCAACCGTGAACGCTGCCCAGCCAGATCCCCGGGTGGGGTCGCCCCATTGTGGATTGATGACGCGCCCAGCCATCAGCCGGAATCGGTCTTCCCAGGTTTGCTGAATCGTTCCCCACTTCTCGAGCACCATCGAAAGCTCTGCGGTGGCTGCTCCAAGGTCAAAGCCGTGGCGGCGCTCCTTGGCCACATCAACCGGGAAGTGAACTTCAACGCTGACGCTCTGGCCCTGGGGGGATGTGCTGAGCCGCTGAAGAGACAGGCTGAACTCTGGATCCTCAAGGCCGCCCTCAAATGTGACGGCGCCATCATCTGAGGCGAGATCGACCGGGCGCGAAGAGAAGCGGAAGACGCGACCCGCCCACGTGACCTCAAGAAGCCAGACGGGCGCAGCGGCGACCAGGTCAGCGCGGGAGAGAACGGCGGGCATTAGATGAACGGCGGGCATTAGATAAGCTCACGCCCGGTGATGGTGGCCACCCGCACCACCTCGCCCACGCTTTGATCGCGTTCCTCCCCGTGGATCGACTCGACGCGCGCGGGGCTGGTGAGTCGGATCGCCACAAAGGAATCCCGGTGGGTCAGGTGGGTGAGGTCGGTGTCCTTGTTCACCCGCGGGAGGTAGACCACCGGGGTTGCTGGCCCGTCGAGCATCCCCACCAGGCCATCAATCAGCGATGGAGGATCCTGGTGGGTGGCAACTGGAAGGCCGCCAACTGAATCCGTGGCCTTTATGTAGTTCCCCGTTGGGCCATTCCCGCTGACGTTTGACGTGTCTATGCCGTCTGTCCATGCAAACTCGACAATCCGGGCAGCTGGACCCAGTACCTTGGCGCGGGTCACCCCGTCGAGTTGCTCCACCAGGTCAACATTTGCCGCGGTTTCAGTGGACCGTCCCCAGGAATACTGAGTTCCGAAGTAGACCACCGGGCCCACGATCAGGCTTCCGATCTGGAAATACCCATCGACGTTCGTGCCAGCTGCGATCCGCAAGCGGTAGCCCGCATAGGTGGCACCCAGGAGGTTGACCAGCACGCATACATTGGGCATCCAAATATCAGCCACTGTGGTGCCTGTGGTGGCCTCGCCTCCGGTGATGTCCTCGAGCACAAGGCGCGGCTTTGACGCGGCGCCATCCGTCCATAGACCCGCGCTATTGGTCTTGATGCGCCGGACGTTGCCTGTACTGAACTCAAACACACCGCCCGCGCACTCATTCAGCGCGAGGTATGGCTCATCCGTCGAGGCGTTGGAGCTTGACGGGATGATCGTGTTTCCCTGCCGGTCATAGCTCAGGCCGCCAAGGTGTTTCGCAGCGTCGATGCTCGCCAGGTTGACCCACGCCGAAGTGCCGTCGTCATAGCCTTCAAGATAGGCCAGGCGGAAATTGATGTTCAACAGCGCAATCCCGATGGTGTCCACCAGCGGGTTTGATTCGTCTGTGCCCAAGAGGGTCGCGTCCAGGGGCAGGGCTATGGTTTCTTCTGTCACGCCAGTACTGCGCCAGGCGACCCGGGGCGTCGGGCTCTCAGCCGGAAACACCCGCTCAATGGGGAAGTCATACCGGGTGTCAATGTGCCAGGTATCGCCAGATCGTGCCGGGCCATCGTGAGCAGTGATCCGGGTGCCACCGTCCACCCATTGCGCGTATCCTGGCCCAGCGAAAGCCCGCGGGAAGAGGTCGTCTGGGTTGGTCTGGCCAGTGGCCAAGCCCTGACCCGTGAAGGTGTCGTTGACGAACTGCACCCCGGTCCACTCGCTGCCCGTGCTGCCGGATGTCCCGTGGCCGAATTGGATGTTATCAGAGCCGCCGCCGCCTGATGATGTCAGGCCAGTCGAACTTGCCGCCAGCGTCCACTCTCGATCCGCATCTGTGGAGAACTGCCGAACCCACAAAGAGGCGTTCCCGTCATCCATGGCGACGATGAATTGGACAGGCTCAGCCCAGGCGGAAACTACGGTGTAATCACTGCCGATGGCGGCACCAGCGTTGATGTCTGCAAAGCGGATCTTTGCCGGGCTGAAGTCGCAGCGGACCGCCACCTCGTAGCCCGCGGAGCCGTCCTCCAGCTTGAGCCGCAGGGAGCAGGAATCATTGGCCAGGCTCCCGCCACTTGTGAGCTTGACGGTGCCAGTGGCAATCGCGCCCTCTGCCGGGGTCGATGTGATTGGCGGGGCCACATTGAAGTAACGGGTATTTCCAGACGTGGTGATCGTCATCGCGCCAGATCCGAGCGTGGATGTCCCCGCTCCAGTGGCTGTCCATCCAGCATTGTCAGGGGTTTCAAACGGCAACCAGTTCCGCAGCCAGCCCACCCGATCCTCTGCCTGCTTGAACAGCGTGAGGCCAGGCATGGTCAGCGTTGAATACCCGCCCAGGTACATGGCGCCAAGGCTGTCATCCTCGTTGGCGGTGGGCGCTTCCCAATTGTGGAGCAGGATCACCCGTCCAGCTTGCCAGGTCACCGCGAAATTCGTGGGATAGGTCGTGGTCAGGTAGCTCGTCCACCACTGGCCAAGTTCTGCGAAGGCGTTGGAATCGCCAACCCCGCTCCAAGTATCACCGGCATCGTATGACAGATGCGACACACACTCAGCCCCAGAGCCGCCTGTGATGCGACCAAAGACCCACAAGGTGCCGCCATCGTCCTCAACGGCAGCCAGGTCACCAGCGTCAGTGTAGACCGCGCCAGAATGGGTGGCGTAGTTGTTCGCCGAATCAATCGCAATCTGGTCCGCTGTCGATACCTTGGCGTATGCGCTGGCCAGGCCGCGGAACACCACGGTTGCCTCTGCATTCGTGCCGCCAATGTGAATCAGGCCGAACTTGCCACCCGTCACGACCACGTCATGCCCACCCAGCCAGATGTCTGTGCCTGATCCTGTCTCAATGAGATCGAAGCGGGTGCCAGCTGACGAGGACGCCCACTGGTGCCACAACTCGCGCGGATCAAGGCTTGTGTTGTTTGACTGGGTCTGGGCAATCAGGACGATCTGACCGTCCGCATATGCGCCGCGGATCCGGGTTGGCTTCCACCCGCCAGAAGAGATCAAGGCTTGTGTTGTTTGACTGGGTCTGGGCAATCAGGACGATCTGACCGTCCGCATATGCGCCGCGGATCCGGGTTGGCACCCACCCGCCAGAAGAGGTGACAATGGGGACATCATCTTTCAAAACATGCGACCCGCCAAGGGTCCATGTCGCGCCGCTGTCAGTGCTGAAATGCATCCGGATCTGGGCTACCTCGTTGGTTGTGTCCTCGATCCAGTGGAACAGGAGGATCCGCTCATCAGGCAGCACGACCAGGCACGGGTGAAAGTCAGCAACGGTGGGCGCGAGGGTCTGCTCATGGATGGCGACGATGCTTGACCAGGCGCCCGTCGATGCGTTCCTGGTGCGAGCCACCACCCGGGTCTTGGATCCGACAAGGTCACGATCCTGGTAGGCAGCGATCACTGTTCCATCAGCCAGGGTGACTGCATGCGGATCGCGCGTATGCGTTCCTGGTGCGAGCCACCACCCGGGTCTTTGATCCGATCAGGTCACGATCCTGGTAGGCAGCGATCACTGTTCCATCAGCCAGGGTGACGGCATGCGGATCCCGCGTGTAGCCGATAGCCCCGGTCCCATCTGTCCAGACGACATCCTCCCACGCGGTGATCACTGCGGGCACGTCGTGACCTCGCCAGGCGGTGTCACCATCCTCTTGCCAGACGAACCCACCACCATTGGGCTCAGGGTGGCCACCCTCGAGAGCTTGAACCCGCAAAGCCTTTGATGCGGCCTGGGTTCCTGACGAACTGAGCACCAGGTCATAGTTCCCCTGGGCTTCCGGGGTGCCAGGCTGCGGTCCCGCTTGCGTGACGGTGGATTCCGCGGCCCACAGATCAGAGGTGATCCGGGGGTCCATGACCAGGAGTCCGCGCAGCGTGTCTTTTGATTTGTCGATTGCC
>Ga0208450_1000845_pt1 | contig 15466 bp, 12 predicted proteins | sample MalvireepMed_908_FD_184249 | JGI IMG/M metagenome (GOLD analysis project Ga0208450, IMG submission 184249) | Marine viral communities from the Global Malaspina Expedition - Malaspina viral metaG DeepMed_908 (SPAdes) (version 2) | ecosystem: Environmental > Aquatic > Marine > Oceanic | place... | reverse complement strand
GCACATGCATGGTCTCGGTGCCATAGGCGCAGGCACCCAGCGCCTCGGCACGCGCCCACAGCGCTTTCCATACGGCCTCGCCATAGTCGGCAGGCACATTGACCTCATAGCCGGCCTCACCGGTAAACGACATCCGGAAGAGCCGCGTCTGAACACCACAGATCTGGCCCTCGCGAACGCTCATATGCGGCATGGCCTCATTGGAAAGGTCGATCCCCTCGACCAGCGGCGCAATGATCTCGCGCGCTTTCGGCCCCTGCACCGCAATCACCGCCCATTGCTCGGTGGTCGATGTCAGCCAGACCTTCAGATCGGGAAACTCGGTCTGCAGATAATCTTCCATGTGATGCATGACCCGCGGCGCGCCGCCGGTGGTTGTGGTCACGTGGAACCGGTCTTCGGCCAAGCGCCCGACAACGCCGTCATCATAGATGAAGCCGTCCTCGCGCAGCATGATGCCGTATTTGCAGCGGCCAGGCTCCAGCTTGTCCCAGCCATTGGTGTACATCAGATTGAGGAACCGGGCCGCATCGGGGCCAACAACCTCGATCTTGCCAAGCGTCGACGCATCGAACATGCCGGCAGCCTCACGGACCGTGCGGCACTCGCGATTGACCGCCTCATGCATGTCTTCGCCAGCCTGCGGGTAATACCAGGCGCGCTTCCATTGTCCGACATCCTCGAACACCGCACCATGGGCTTCTTCCCAGCCATGCATCGGCGTCCGCCGTGTCGGATCGAACAGATCGCCACGCGAATGATTGACGATCGCGCCAAAAGTTACCGGCGTATAGGGAGAGCGGAACGTGGTCAGCCCGACCTGCGGCAAAGGCTTGTCGAGCATCTCGGCGGCAATTGCCAGGCCGTGAATATTCGATGTCTTGCCCTGATCGGTGGCCATGCCGTTGGTGGTAAAACGTTTGACATGCTCAATCGAATGCATGCCTTCGCGCACAGCCAACCGGATGTCCTTAGCGGTGACATCGTTCTGAAAGTCGACAAAGGCTTTCACCGTTGTGTCCGCACCAGCTCCAGCAGCCGAGCCCATCATGCTGCCGGCCCATGAGGTCTGTGTTTCAGCTTCCGGTGCCTTCCAGGCCTCACCGATCTCTACTCCGGCGGCAACAGCCGCTTCGTGCCCGGCTCTTGCCGCACCGGCAATCGCATCGTTCAGATCGTCAACGCCATTGCAAGCGCCGACGCTGACGCAATCCTGCACATTGCGGCCAGGCAGAAAGCGCTGGCTTGCCTCATCCCAGACAACCTTGCCGCGCGACTGTGAATACATGTGGACCGAAGGGGTCCAGCCCGCAGACATGATCAGAGCGTCAATTGATATGTCTCTTGTCGATCCGCCCGATGACTTGCCGACCTTCATCGATTTGACGCGCAGCTTGCCCGAGGTATCGAGCACAGCCTGTCCCGCAAGCACCTCTATCCCGAGCTCCTTCGCCCGCGCCACCAGAGCCGGATTCGGGTCAGAGCGCACATCGACAATCGCCGGAACGGACACGCCCGCCTGCTTGAGATCGAAAGCTGCATTCCAGGCCGAATCGCAGGCCGTGTAGACGCCGACCTTGGCGCCAACCGCCACGCCGTAATGATTGAGATAGGTCCGCGCCGCCGATGCCAGCATGATGCCGGGACGGTCATTGTTGGCAAAAACCATATGTCGTTCGATCGCGCCGGTGGCGATCACCACCTGCTTGGCTCTCACCTGCCACAGCCGTTCCCTCGGCAAAGCCTGATCCGGGTTGGCAAGATGTTCGGTCACCCGCTCCAGCAGCCCGACATGGTTTTGCGCCTGATAGCCAAATGCGGTGGTGCGGGTCAGCACCCGGACATTGTCCATGCCACGCAGTTCAGCCGTTACCGCCTGCGCCCAGTCCCAGCCCGATTGGCCGTCAATGGTCGCATCCGTTTCGTGGTGGAACGCACCGCCGGTTTCCGGCTGCTCGTCACACAGGATCACTTGCGCTCCGGTGTGGGCAGCGGCAAGCGCAGCGGAAAGACCGGTGGCGCCGCCGCCGATCACCAGCACGTCGCAGTGAGCGAAATGGTTGGCGTAATGATCCGGATCCGGTTCGCTTGGCGCAACGCCAAGCCCGGCTGCGGCGCGGATTACCGGTTCATAGATCTTTTTCCATGCCGCTTTCGGCCACATGAATGTCTTGTAGTAGAAGCCGGCTGCAAAGAATGGCGAGGCCAGGTTATTCAAGCCGCCAACATCGAAGGCCAGCGACGGCCAGCGGTTTTGCGACCGGGCCAGCATGCCGTCATAGACTTCCTGCACGGTCGCCCGGATATTCGGAGTGCGCCGCACCGCATCGCGTCCGACGTCCATCAGTGCATTGGGCTCTTCCGGACCGGCCGACAGCATGCCGCGCGGCCGGTGATACTTGAACGACCGTCCCGTCAGATGGATGCCATTGGCGATAAGTGCGGAGGCCAGCGTGTCGCCCTCGACCGCTGTCAGCATCTTGTCGTCAAATTTAAAGCGAAGGGTCTTCGCCGGGGTCAGCCTGCCCTTGCCCTTGATCCGGTTTGCGCCGCTCATTGTGCTGTTCCCTTGACCTTGAGAATGCCATCGCCCCCGCGCTCCACATCAATGCGCGGCTCGCCGGCCTTGTAGGTGGTCACAAACCTGTCGCTGACCGTGTCGCGCACCGCATTGAAGAACCGGGCGCAACCGTGAATGTGCCGCCAGCGCTCATAGGCAACACCTTTCGGGTTGGTGCGAATGAAGAAGAACTTCTCGAAGTCCTCGTCACTGATCGCAGCGATGTCTTTCGGGCGTTCGATATGTGCCTCGCCCGTGTTTCGGAATTCGAGCTCGGGCCGGTCTTCCTGGCAGTAGGGACAATGGATCAGAAGCATCGCTTGGTCCTTGGTCAGATCTTGGTTTTGATCACGGCTTTTGAGCCAGATTAATGAATTGCTCGCTCATTCGCTCAAGCCTCAATGGGCCACGGCCGCAGCCGCCGCTTCATCAATCAGGCGTCCGGTCTGGAAACGATCCAGATTGAACGGGGCGTTGATCTTGTGCGGCTCGTCACGCGCAATCGTGTGCGCAAAGACATTGGCCGAGCCCGGCGTCGCCTTGAACCCGCCGGTGCCCCAGCCGCAATTGACATAAAGCCCCTTGATCGGCGTTTTCGAAAGGATCGGCGAACGATCCGGCGTCACGTCGACAATGCCACCCCAGGAGCGCAGCATCTTCATCCGGGTGAATATCGGGAACATTTCGCAAATGGCATCGAGCGTGTGGCTGAGAATATGCAGCCCGCCGGTCTGCGAGTAGGACGTGTATTGATCGGTGCCTGCGCCAATCACCAACTCGCCCTTGTCCGACTGCGAGATGTAGGCATGCACCGTGTTCGACATCACCACGCAGGGAAAGATTGGTTTCACAGGTTCGGAAACCAGCGCCTGAAGCGGGTAGCTCTCAAGCGGCATCCTGACGCCTGCCATTTCCATGATGACCGACGTATGGCCCGCTGCAACAACGCCAACCTTCTTGGCGCCGATGAAGCCGCGGCTGGTGTCAACGCCCGAAACCGATCCATCGTCAGCGCGGCGCACCCCGGTGACTTCGCAGTTCTGGATGATATGAACGCCCATGTCGGCTGCCGCACGGGCATAGCCCCAGGCTACCGCATCGTGGCGCGCCGTGCCGCCACGGCGCTGCAGGGCGGCGCCCACAACAGGGTATCGCGCGGACTGCTGAATATTCAGCGGCGGGCAGAACTCCTTGGCCTGCTCCGGTGTCAGCCACTCATTGTCAATGCCATTGAGCCGGTTGGCATGGATGTGCCGCTTGAACACCTGGGTGTCGTGCACATTGTGCGCCAGCATCATCACACCGCGCGCCGAATACATCACATTGTAATTGAGGTCCTGCGACAGCCCGTCCCAGAGCTTGAGCGCATGATCATAAAGACCGGCACTCTCGTCATAGAGATAGTTGGACCGGATGATGGTGGTGTTACGGCCCGTGTTGCCGCCGCCCAGCCAGCCTTTTTCGATTACGGCGATGTTGGTGATGCCGTGTTCCTTGGCCAGATAATAGGCCGTACCAAGACCGTGCCCGCCGGCGCCGACAATGATCACGTCATAGTTTTTCCTTGGCTCTGGCGATGTCCATTGCGCAGGCCAACCCTTGTGGCCACGCATCGCCTCGCGGGCAACGGCAAAAGCAGAATATTTGCGCATGGCTGTTTGGCTCCAAACGGGTTAGAATTTGTTTATGGCAGCAAGAGCAAATTCATCGGCTCCGCATCGGCTCTTTTGCGACTTCCTGACGGCCATCAATGTCGCAGTGTGTTTTGTCGCACCATAGCATTTACCCGCAGACGGGTACTGGCCTGTTTCACTGGCTGATGAAAAATACAGCGGCGGATGCATTGTCAAGCTGCCGGGGACTGGACTTGGGCCACCAGAACTGTTATCTGCCACCCCAATCGTAACGCCCACGGCCGAACGAACGGAATTTTTGTTTGCCAGGGTTGCTTAAGCTAACCGAAAACTCGAAGGAACGGGATCAACGTGCAGGTACTTGTCCGCGATAACAATGTCGATCAGGCGCTCCGCGCTCTCAAGAAGAAGATGCAGCGTGAAGGCATTTTCCGTGAAATGAAGATGCGTGATTTTTACGAGAAGCCATCGCAGAAGCGTGCACGTGAGAAGGCTGAAGCCGTTCGCCGCGTCCGCAAGCTGGCCCGCAAGCGGGCGCAGCGCGAAGGCCTTATCGGTGGCGGCCGTCCGGCAGCACCTGCTCGCTGAGCCAGTCGTTTTTTCGCCCTTTTAGGGTTGCATGAATTGGAGGCGGAGACGATTATTCGTCTCCGCCTTTTTCAGTGTGGTGGGCCGGGCTGTTCCCGGAAGATGCAGGTGGGGCACAAGCGATGCGGTTGATTGCAGCGGTTAAGACAAATGAACAGCGCCCGAACAGTGTGCGTTTGTCATTGCTGGCCGCATTATCGGCATTGAGCATCGGGCTTGCCGGCTGCAACACTGCTTCACCCATCGATACCATCTCCATCGACCGGACCCAGGGCACTGAGGAAAACATTGCCTCGCTTACCGATGTCATCCGCCGGAACCCGAGCAACCCGGAAGGCTACAATGTTCGTGGCTCGGCTTACGGCAAGTCAGGCAAATACAGCGACGCCCTGGATGACTTCAACCGCGCCATTCAGCTCAACCCGTCATTTTATCAGGCTTACGCCAACCGCGCCCTGATCCACAGATCGATGGGCAACCTGGCCGAGGCGGCGAATGACTACAATCAGGCGCTGAAGATCAATCCCCGCTATGATGTGGCCTATATCGGCCGTGGCAATCTTTACCGTCAGGCTGGCCGGACGAATGAGGCGATGAACGATTTCAATCGCGCCATCAGCCTTCAGACAACCGATCCGCGCGCTTACCACAACCGTGGCCTGATCAAACAATTGAACAATCAGCACACACAGGCAATCGAGGATTTCTCGACTGCTATCTCGCTGGCTCCCAATTCACCCGAACCCTACAATGGACGGGGAATTTCCTATGTCGCGCTCAATGATGACGACAACGCCTTTGCGGATTTCAACAGAGCGATCGAGCTGGATCAGCGGATTGCCGAATCCTGGGCCAATCAGGCGCTGATCTATGAGCGGCGTGGCGACAAGAGCCGTGCAGCCAAATCCTATGCCCGTGCGACACAGCTTGATCCCAAATACCGGCCCGCGGTTGACGGACTGGCCCGCGTTCGCTGATCAGCAGGCACATATCGGGCAAGGACTATTGCCCGGCGACCTGTCGAGATAATTCATAATCGCATAGTTCCAATCTTCATTTGAAGCCGCCCGGAACTCACCCCCGCAATGCGCATGGGTGAAGCGTCAACGTCTTGTCTGCAATGCGGAACAATTGACGCCACAGCACGTTGTCATGCCGAACCAGCAAGAAAGAAAGTGAGTTCAAAATGATCGGCAAGACAAAAATTACAGCTGCAGCAGCCCTGCTCGCAACCGTCGCATTCAGCGCCACAACCGTTCCATCGAAGGCCGACAGCGTAGAGCTCGGCCTGCTCCAATGCGTCGTCGAAGGCGGCACGGGATTCATCTTCGGATCGTCCAAGGATCTGTCCTGCGAATACACCCCCGCAAACAGCAATGCTGCGACAGAAGCCTATTTCGGCGTGATCAACAAGTTCGGAATCGACATCGGCGTGACCGGCGCGAGCGTAATCGAATGGGTCGTTCTCGCACCGACCACAGATTATGAATACCAGATTGGATCGCTCGCCGGCGACTATCGCGGCGTATCAGCAGAGGCAACCGCAGTTGCCGGCGCCGGGGTCAATCTTCTGGTCGGTGGATCAGATGACACCTTCTCGCTTCAGCCCGTCAGCGTTCAGGCCCAGGAGGGCGTCAATGTGGCCGCAGGCATCGCAGAGCTTCAGCTGCGCTCAGCCGCCAACTGACCGGCACTACATAAAGACAAAGAAAAAGGCCCGGAGAATTTCCGGGCCTTTTTTGCATCATCATGAGTGGTTTGCCTCAATGATCCATGGCTTTGACGATATCGTCGGTCATTTTCTTCGCATCGCCCAGAAGCATCATCGTGCTGTCCTTGTAGAACAGCGTGTTGTCGATGCCAGCATAGCCTGAACCGAGCGACCGCTTGACGAACAGACATGTCCGGGCCTTGTCGACGTCAAGAATCGGCATGCCGTAGATCGGTGAAGACTTGTCATCGCGTGCCGCAGGGTTGGTCACATCATTGGCACCAATCACGTAGGCCACGTCTGCCTGTGCGAATTCCGAGTTGATGTCTTCGAGTTCAAAGACCTCGTCATAAGGCACATTGGCTTCTGCCAGCAGCACGTTCATGTGGCCGGGCATGCGGCCTGCCACCGGATGGATGGCATATTTGACCTCGACACCCTGTTCCTTCAGGCTGTCTGCCAGTTCCCGTGTGGCGTGCTGTGCCTGGGCAACAGCCATGCCGTAGCCTGGCACGATAATGACCTTCGAGGCATTGGCCATCAGGAAGGCCGCATCATCAGCCGAACCAAGCTTGACGCTGCGATCGATATCATCGCCGCCGCCGGCAGCTGCTTCTCCGCCAAATCCGCCCAAAATCACCGAGATGAACGACCGGTTCATGCCCTTGCACATGATGTAGGACAGGATCGCACCTGAAGAGCCAACCAGCGCGCCGGTGATAATCAATGCGAGATTGCCCAGCGTAAAGCCGATACCCGCTGCCGCCCAACCGGAATAGGAGTTGAGCATCGACACCACGACAGGCATGTCGGCGCCGCCGATCGGAACGATCAGCAGGACACCAAGCGCCAGCGACAATGCGACGATCAGCCAGAACACGGTGTAGCTTTCGGTCGCGACCAGCACACCGATAAGAACAACGATGCCGATCAACAACGCAGCATTGATGACATGACGCATCGGCAACATGATCGGCTTGCCCGACATCCGGCCATCCAGCTTGAGAAAGGCAATGATCGAGCCGGTGAACGTGATCGCGCCAATGGCGACACCGAGCGACATCTCGATGAGCGCCTGTGCGTGGATTTCACCAACATCACCGATCCCAAAGGCATGCGGTGCATAAAGCGCAGCAGCCGCCACCAGAACCGCCGCCATGCCGACCAGGCTGTGAAAGCCAGCGACCAGCTGTGGCATCGAGGTCATGGGTATCTTGCGCGCGATGTAAGCGCCAGCGCCGCCGCCGATGGCGAGGCCCGCAACAATCATCACAAATCCACCGGCCGATGGCTTGGCAAGCAGCAGTGTCGTGACAATGGCAATCGCCATACCGACCATGCCGTAGGCGTTACCCTGGCGGCTGGTGGTTGGATGTGAAAGGCCCCGGAGAGCCATGATGAACATAACGCCCGAAACGAGGTAGGCAAATGCGGCAAAATTCTCTGACATCAGCCGGCCCTCACTTCTCTTTTTTCTTGTACATGGCCAGCATCCGCTGGGTGACGAGGAATCCGCCAAAGATATTGACCGATGCAAGCACCAGCCCGACAAATCCAAAACCCGTTGCCCAGCCGGATAGCGAGGCGCCGACCGCAAGCAATGCCCCCACGACAATAACCGAGGAGATCGCGTTGGTGACCGCCATCAGCGGCGTATGCAAGGCCGGCGTCACCGACCAGACCACGTAGTAGCCTACGAAGATCGCCAGAACGAAAATCGCCAGGCGGAAGACGAACGGATCGATCGCAACGCCGCTTGCCGCATGGACTGCTGCTGCCACGCCATCACCTGCGGGACCGGCGGTTTCCGCGGCCGCACGGACAGCACTGACTGCCTGCTCAAGATTTTCAAGAGCGGTATCAAGTACGGACTCTGCCATCACGCTGCTCCCTTGCTGGTTTCACCGCCGAATGCGGGATGAACGACTGAGCCGCCATGGGTCAGTGCGGTAGCCTTGACCAATTCATCCTCGAGATTGACCGAAACGGTTTTGGTTTCCTTGTCGATCATCGTGTCGAGGAAAGTCAGCAGGTTCTTGGCGTAGAGCAGTGAAGCACTCGCCGCGATCTGACCCGGCATGTTCAGAATTCCGATGACGGTAACGCCATCGACTGTAACGGTCTCACCGGCTTTGGAGCCCTCGACATTGCCTCCGCGTTCAACCGCCAGGTCAACCACGACCGAGCCCAGACGCATGCTCTTGAGCATGTCACGCGAAATCAGTTTCGGAGCAGGACGGCCTGGAATGAGCGCCGTGGTGATCACAATGTCCTGCTTGGAAATATGATCCGCCACCAGGGCTGCCTGTTTGGCCTGATATTCCTTCGACATTTCCTTGGCGTAGCCACCGGATGTCTCTGCAGCCTTGAACTCGTCGTCTTCCACGGCGATGAACTTGGCGCCAAGCGATGCGACTTGTTCCTTTGCCGCCGGACGGACATCGGTCGCCGAGACAGCTGCGCCCAGACGGCGGGCCGTCGCAATCGCCTGCAATCCGGCGACACCGGCACCCATGACGAATACCTTTGCAGCCGGCACAGTGCCTGCAGCAGTCATCATCATCGGCATTGCCCGGTCGAATGCATGTGCGGCTTCAATCACCGCCTGATACCCGGCAAGGTTCGCCTGTGACGACAACACATCCATTGACTGCGCACGGGTAATCCGCGGCATCAGCTCCATGGCAAAGCTCGTCACTCCGGCCTTGGCAAGCGCTGCCAACGCCTTCTCATTGCCGTATGGGTCCATCTGCGCGAGCACGATGGCGCCCGATTTGAGGGATTTCATTTCTGCCTCGGATGGCCGGCGCACGCGAAGCACAACGTCCGCCTTCTTGGCATCGGCAGCAGTCCCGGCTTTCGCACCCGCCGCGACAAAATCCGCGTCGGCGATTCGGGACTTCTCGCCCGCACCTTTCTGGACGATGACATCGAGACCGAGCGCGGTCATCTTTTTCACGGTCTCCGGCGATGCGGCGACACGCGGTTCAAGCGAATCCGACTCTTTAGCTACAAAAACAATGGCGCCCACGAGAGCCCCTCCTCTGGCAAACGGAATGTGACGAGTGGAAGCGGATCTTCAACGATCCGGCATCAACACGCGGCAAAGGGCTTAACGAGCCAGGATGCTGCCGCCGATGCTCAGAACGAGAAATGTCAGAAAGCTGACAATCGCGCCTGCGCCGGTAAAGAAATATACAGCCATGGCAATCATCAACGCCACGATAACGATCGTTCCGTATTTCGCGCCGGCAAGGAACATGTTGTAGGTTTTGTCGTGCTCGGAATAATCCATAGCAGCCCCGGTTTCGACAGGACCGTTCATCTGTTCAGCCATAAGATAGCTCCCCAATTGACAATTCATGCCCGGATTACACAAACCCCGTCCATTGTGCAATGGACATCAGTCAACTAGGCCGCGTCAAAAACGTCTCGCGGTCCGCCAGGCGCTCACCCGTGCATCAGTCCGTTCGGGCCATTCTGCTCGCTTGCTGAATTGCGTATCTCGCTGTCGGCAGGATAGTCAGTGGCGTGAGTCCGAGCACTTCGCGCGGAGCAAACATCATCTTCCGCTCGTGTGGCTGTGAGTCAAAGAAAGGGTATCTCTTAAACAGCGTTCGCTTGAGTTCATTTGCATTGGCACCATGAAGTTCAAGTTCGTTCTGGTACTGCTCGACGTAACGCGGGCCTGCCAGCTCGATGGAATTGAAGACCCGTTTGTAGAAGGCACGGTGGTTTGGCTTGGTCACCGAAAGACAGAAATCCACATCGTAATAGACCGTCGCCATGGTTGCCACGCGCAAGGTCAAGTAGGGCAATGCCGGATATTCACGCATGATGTCGGGATCGGCGGCAAAACGCACAGGGTCGATGAAAGTCTTGCCTGCATCCAGAAGCGGGTGCATGACATCCGGAAACCGGGCCACCGCCACGCCGTCCCGTTGGGCATCTGTGACGTGATGCACACGGATTGTCGATACGAGCTGCTCATCGAAGAAAATGCCCATCACATGAGCATTGGGTTTGAAGTCCAAATCATCAATCAGCAGCAACTCATCATTGGTCCGGGCCAACCCGACCGTGGTGAAAGCCTTGTATCGCAATCGCGCAATGTCTTCGAGATCGTCCGAGCTTTCGATTCGGCGATACTCGATGCTCTCGAGAAAGCGCATAACGCCCGCACTAAACCCATTGACTTCGCTTTGAGCGGCGTTCGCCATAGATGAAAAGTCTCCGTCGTTACGCACGAGGAAAGCTTATCGTTAATTTTGGGTTAATCAATCTCAGGATGCGCCCGAAGGCCAGTTAACTACCTATTAAGGTTAACAAACTCTTAATTTCCGCGCTAAAAACAACGACCCTATCAGAAAGTGCCGGGAAGAATTCATGGTCAGTTTTTGGAGAAATGCGGAGCGCTCTGGCGACAAATCCGAGGCAGGTCAGTTGCCGGATCTGTGTGTGTGGCTGGATTGGCCGACGACTGTCAATTTCCGCGGATTGCCCGAAAGCTTGTTCGCCAACTCAATGAACGAGCCGTGAGGCATCGGTATGCCAAAAATATAGCCCTGGATGATATCGGCGCAATTGTTGTCACTGATCATCACAAGCTGGTCTTCGGTTTCCACGCCTTCAACAACGACCTCAAGCCCGAGCTCCCGTGCCAGGTTGACGACGCCACGCAGCAGTTTCAGCTTCTTCGGATCTTTCGTCAGGTCCCTGACAAAGGAGCGGTCAATCTTGACCTTGTTAAGCGGCAGCATGTCGAGGTAGCTGAGGCTCGAATAGCCTGTCCCGAAATCGTCGATGGCAATGGACATCCCCATGGACCGGAGTTCCGTCAGGATCTCCCGGGCGGTCTTCAGATCGTTGATGAGACCGCTTTCGGTAATTTCCAGCTGTAGCCGTCCCGGCGCCAGATTGGCTCGGTCCAGCGCATCCGCGATCACAGAAACAATAGACCGGTCATTCAGGTCGTGAGCGGAGAGATTGACTGACACCTGCAGGTTTCCGGGCCAATTGGCCGCATCCTGCACGGCACGGTCGATCACACACCGCGTCAGTTCACTGATGATTCCCATTTCCTCGGCCAGAGGAATGTAGACAGCCGGCGAAACGGGCCCCAACTCCGGATGAATCCAGCGTGAGAGAGCTTCTGCGCCAACAATGCGTGTACCCTGTGGGTTGAACATCGGTTGATAGAACAGGTCCATCGACTGGGTCCGGATCGCTTCACGCAAAGCAGCCTTCATACCCTGGCGCTCGGTGTAGCGCTTATCCATCGACTCTTCGAACAGGGTCCACCGGTTCTTGTCGCGGCGCTTGGCTTCATAAAGTGCCAAATCGGCCTGGATGTGCATGTCCTCGATCTGCACGCCTGCAACCGGCGACATCACCACCCCGCCGGACAGACTTATGAAAAGCTTGTGGCCGTCAATTATATAGGTCCCGCGCAACGTATCGATCACGTAGTCCATTGTTGCATTGAGATCTTCAATGTCCTTGACGTCAGGGACGAACAGGACGAATTCATCGCCGCCAAAACGTGAAACCACGTATTTCTGCCGCGACAGGGACTGGAGCCTGTTGGCAATTGCGCTGAGCAACTTATCGCCATTGACATGCCCCATGCTGTCATTGACGTGCTTGAAATCATCGATATCGAGCACCGCAAGAGCCATCTGCTGATGAGGCTTGGCATTGGCCATTTTCAAGCTGACGACTTCTGCGAACCATGACCGGTTCGGCAGACTGGTCAGATTGTCAAACCGCGCCATATGCAAAATACGTTTTTCCGCCTGGATGCGTTCGGACACATCTTCGAATATCAGAACAACACCCTTTTCACCGCGGTACCGTGCACTGAATTCCAGCCAGCTGCTCTTGTCAAAACGCACCAGCGCGCGGTCATCACGGCCGCTGACAAGACTGTCGAGATGCTGATTGATTTGCCCGAAATTTTCCTTTGCAATCACACCATTGCGCGTACCCAGCCTTAAAGCCGCTTTTAGCGCCCTGCCGGTCAGGTCAGTGTTCTTGTCGATGCTGAAGAACTCACGCGCCTTCCGGTTCGCCACTTCTATCCTGCCGTCCCCATCAAGCATGAACAGCCCGTGCGACATATTGTTAAGCGCGGTATCGAACTTCTCGGCAATCTCCGCGGTCTTTCTCTCGGCTGTGACTGAATTGAACAGAAAGTCGCGAACACCATTTGCCATCGAACGTGTCGTCAGGAAAAGCGGCAGAAGAAGAACCGCCATCAGGCTCATATAAGGATCGCGCGCGATCATGAGCCCGACGGTTATGGGGAGGCAGGCTGCCAGAATGATCATATCGACATTCAAGCGAGACCCGAAATTCCGTCCAACCACCGAGATCATGCTTGCCAGAGTTACCGACACGGTCACCAATTCGGCAAATGGGTCTTGAGCCACGACCAGGGCATGGCCGCACATCGTGCCCAAGATGGAGCAAGTGATAAACGATCCTGTCACATAGCGCTTTTCCCAGTGCAACGTATCCGCCAGTTTCAAATCGGACTTTTGCAGGCGGTCGAATGCCATCATGTCAATGTTGCGAACAAGCCAGACAACGAAAAGTGTCAATGCCGCATACAGGTAGAACGGGTCGTCGATACGCATATAGACAGCCATCGCAGTGACCACATGCGCAATCATGCCGGCAAACAACGTGCCTCGCTGCTGATATAGCGAGGCTACAAAGGACAGACGGACGTCGTCGGCGAATGATGTGTTTTCTGCGGATGGCATGAACACTGAATCCCTGATTTTGAGACAGCAACGTACCAAACGGAAATTAAGAACACATTTATCCGGCGCGAAATTTCAGCAGCAATCACAACGAATTACCGATTTAAAAATGTCGGTTAACAATCCGTAAACAAGTCGGTATCAAACACTACGTCAATTATTCAGCCGCCACAGGCCGGCGCCCATCAACATCGTTCAATATTGAATGCTTAATGGATTCTTTTTCGGGCAAGATTGCTTCGAAATTAGCCATCTTAACATGACCGTAGCCTTTCACCTTCATTGGATACGAAAGAAAGCCCGCAATATCGCCGGCGTTATCCTTGCGAAGCAATTTGCCCATCTGGTCAACTTCCTCAATGAAGACAGATAACATCTGGCGCTCCAAACGCCGCTCGGCACTGTAACCGAACACATCGAGAGGTGTTCCGCGCAAGACCTTGAGCGCGGAAAGCAAAGGAAAGAGCACCGCCATGCCACGCCCAAAAGTGGTCTTGACGGGGTGTCCCTTGTTGTCCTTCCGCCCCAGGACCGGCGGCGCCATATGGTATTCCAGCCTGTCATAGCTTTCGAACTGCTTGCCGAGTTGCCGCTTGAAGCTTCCATCACTGTAGAGCCTGGCGACCTCATACTCGTCCTTGATCGCCATCAGCTTGAACAGCGATCGCGCTGCGGCTTCCGACACAGAACCAGCTTTTCCGAGCGCAAGTTCTTCCGCAGTTACCAACGGCTGAAGGATATCGCGATACTTCGCCGCCCAGGCTTCGTTCTGATAGTCCGCGAGGAACTGGGCGCGGCGATCAATGATATCGGCAACCGTCTCCTCCACCACTGTTTCGGCTTCAGCGTGCTGGTCCGGGAAAAGCGCCTCTACCGATTGTGGATCGTGTGCTGCCTTCCGGCCCCAGCGGAAAGCTTCGATATTCATTTTCACCGACTGGCCATTGAGGCGGATGGCCTCCTCGACAGAATCCGGCGAAAGCGGCAACGCTCCCTTTTGCGATGCCATTCCCAGCATCATCATGTTGGCTGCAATCGCATTGCCAAACAATCGCGTCGCCGCAACTGTCGCATTGAAGAAACTGGCTTTTTCAGCACCCGCTGCTTTGACGATCGCACGCTTCAGCCGCTCAGTGGGCAAGGAGAAATCAGCGTTGCGCGCAAAGTCGCCTGGCATCACTTCATTGGTGTTGACCAGGAAAGCGGTTTCGCCCTCGCGAACTGACGTCAGGACTTTTTTCGACCCCGAAACCACCAGATCACACCCCAGCACCAGGTCTGCCTTGCCGGCCGAGATCCGGATTGCCTGGATATCTGCCGGTGTGTGGGCAATTCTGACATGCGAAAACACTGCGCCGCCCTTCTGCGCCAGGCCCGCCATGTCGATCATCCCGCAGCCCTTGCCTTCAAGATGCGCCGCCATCCCCAGAATGGCGCCGATGGTAACCACGCCGGTGCCGCCGACACCGTCGATGATCGAGGCCCAACCGCGATCAAGCGAGGCTACATCCGGCGCAGGCAATCCGGCGAGCGGATCGGGCACTGATTTGAGCGCTGACGTATCTGCCTTCCGGATCCGTCCACCGTGGACTGTCACAAAGGAAGGGCAAAAACCATCCGTGCAGGAAAAGTCCTTGTTGCAGCTGGATTGGTCTATTCTGCGCTTGCGGCCGAATTCGGTTTCAACCGGCTGGATCGAAACGCAGTTCGATTTGACGCCGCAATCTCCACAGCCTTCACAGACGAGTTCGTTGATAATCACCCGCTTGTCAGGGTCAGGATAGCTGCCGCGCTTTCTGCGGCGGCGCTTCTCGGCAGCGCAGGTCTGGTCGTAGATAAGCGCCGTGACACCGGCAATGTCTCGCAATTCACGCTGAACCGCATCCATCTCGGAGCGGTGGTGAAAACTCATCATCGGTGGCCAGGCGGTCCCGGCAGGATATCTGTCCGGCTCATCGCTGACCAGGGCGATCCGCTCCACGCCTTCGGCACGGACCTGGCGGGCAATGGCGTCGACGGTCAGACCACCTTCATGCGTTTGCCCGCCGGTCATCGCAACGGCGTCATTGTAGAGGATCTTGTAGGTGATGTTGGCACCTGATGCGATGGCAAAGCGCAAGGCCAGCACACCCGAATGATTATAGGTTCCGTCACCCAGATTCTGAAAAATATGCTTGCGGGTGGTGAAAGGCGCCTGCCCCACCCA
>Ga0208450_1000843_pt1 | contig 15493 bp, 13 predicted proteins | sample MalvireepMed_908_FD_184249 | JGI IMG/M metagenome (GOLD analysis project Ga0208450, IMG submission 184249) | Marine viral communities from the Global Malaspina Expedition - Malaspina viral metaG DeepMed_908 (SPAdes) (version 2) | ecosystem: Environmental > Aquatic > Marine > Oceanic | place... | reverse complement strand
CTGCTCGGGCGGCTGGGGGAGCGCGAGATGTTCGTCGTCGCCGCGCTGTTCGCGGTGGTCGCTTCGGCCGCGCTGATGCAGGCGATTGGCCTGTCCACCGCGCTCGGCGCGTTCATCGCGGGCGTGATGCTGGCCGACACGCCCTACCGCCACGAGCTGGAGGCGGATATCGAGCCGTTCCGTTCGATTCTGCTCGGGCTGTTCTTCCTCTCGGTCGGCATGATGCTCGACCTCGAAGCCATCGCCGCGCAGCCGTTCTTCGTGCTTGGCATGGCGGGGCTGCTAGTGGCGACCAAGACCGCGATCATCACCGGGCTCGGCATGGTGGTGAAGCTGCCGTGGCGCAGTGCGCTCGCGCTCGGCCTGCTGCTGAGCCAGGGCGGCGAGTTCGGCTTCGTGCTGTTTACCGAAGGCCAGCGCGGCGGCGTGATCGACGGCGAGACCGCGAGCCTGTTCACCGCCATCGTCACCATCTCGATGGCGACTACGCCGTTCCTGATGATGGCGACGGCACGCCTGCGGCAGCCCGCCGCGCGGGCCGACGACCAGCGTGAGGGGCCCAATGGCGAAGAGGCGCAGGCGCTGGTGATCGGCTTCGGTCGCTTCGGCCAGACGGTGGCGCAAATGCTCGCCACCGCCGGGCTCGACGTGACGATGATCGACCGGCAGGTGGACCAGATCGACATTGCCGAGGAGTTCGGAATCAAGGTGTTCTTCGGCGACGGGCTGCGTATGGACATGCTGCGCCAGGCGGGCGCGGGCGAGGCGGAGGTGATCTGCTTCTGCATCGACGGCGATCAGGTGAACGCGGAATTTCTCGCCTCAGTGCGCGAGACTTTCCCCGACGCCGCCTTGTTCGTGCGCACCTTCGACCGGCGGCATGTGATGAAGCTGGGCGGGGCGGACATCGCCTTCCAGGTGCGCGAGCTGCGCGAAAGCGCGATCGCGATGAGCCGCGCGGCGCTCAGCCAGATCGACACCGACGAGAGCGAGATCGAAACGCTGGTGCAGGACTATCGCGAGAACGACATGGCGCGGCTGCGCGAGCAGATCGAGCAGGGCGATCTGCACGCCGGCAAGGATCGCCACGTTCTGCGGGGGCGGCAGGAAGCGACCTGAAGGCGCGCGCGCGCTCGGCATCGCCCTGCGCGATTGTGACAATTGCTGTCAGGTGCGCAAAACCGATTGCCTGCTCCGCGTTTGCAGTCTTCATTGCCGATCGACGCGCGATTTGCGCAGACCGGGAGGCTCTACGATGCATCAAAAGAAATCCGGCGTGGTCGTTGCACTCGCCGCGCTCGCAACCATCGCGGCTTCCTCGGCCTCGGCTCAGGAGACGCTCGGATACGACGACGCGCTGTCTTGCAGCGCGACATATGTCGTGCTCGCTGGCGCGCAGGAGGGCGATGGAGACGGCGAAAGTGCCGCTGCACTGCAGGACATCGCCAGCCGATGGCTGGTCATGGCGATGGCTCGCGACGGGCAGGAAGGCGATCGGGCGGGCGGAGAATTCGATGGAGCGACCGACGAGATCATCGATACGATCAACGCTATGAGCGAGGCGGACGCCGAGACGTTCCTCACCGATGTGATCGCATTCTGTGACTCGATGGAAGTCGCCTACGCCGACGAATTCGGCGCGATCGATCTGGAGTAAGCTCCGCGAATGCGGCCGAGTGAAGTACTGGCAGACATACGCAAAAAGGGCGGCGCCATCGCTGGCACCGCCCCTGTGATCTCCAGCCAGGAGGCTGCGAAGTTCAGTCCTCGCTGGTTTCGTCCGCTTTCATTTCGGCGAGATCCGCACCGATCGTCTTGGCGACGTCTTCGCGGACCTTGTCGTTCCACGCATCGACCGTGCTGATCACGGTGCCATCCTTGTCGAGCAGCACCGCGTCTTCGCCGGAGCCGACCGCCGCAAGCCGCACATGCAGGGGCCGCGGTGCCAGCGTATTGCTCGCCCCGTTGCCGCCATCGACCGCCGCACCGATCGGGCCGCCTGCGAGGATGTTGCCGAAGGTCGATCCGCCGAGGCGGGACTGGACCAGCACGTAGACCGGCTCGTAACCGGGCTTGGTAATGTCGATCCGCGTGTCCGCGCCACGCTTGAGCTCGATCTCGCACGGGGTGGTGCAGGTGAGCCCGCCCAGGAAGGCGACGTTCGCCCCGCTCGGCTCGCTTTGCGTCTGGTAGTCGATATTGGTTCCGTTGAGCACGGTGGCGCAGCCGCCAAGGTTCACGCCCGCGACCAGCGCGAGCACGGCAATGGTTTTCTTCATGTTGTTATTCAACCCCTTTGAACGACCCCCCTGGGGTCGGCTGCGCATTAGCAGATACGCAGGGTCCGGGAAGTCCAAAACGACCGGGTCGGGCTGGCTAGGTTTCTCGGATTAAAGAAAAATTCCCGAAACGGCGAAGGCGCTGCCAGGGCGGTGGGCGCACGAAAAAGGGCGGCACCTTGCGGCACCGCCCTTCCCATCTGCGAGCGCTTCAAGACACCCGCAAATATCGTGAAGCTTACTTGAGCTCGATCGTGCCGCCAGCGGCTTCGATCTTGGCCTTGATTTCTTCTGCTTCGGCCTTGTTGACGCCTTCCTTGAGCGGCTTGGGCGCGCCTTCGACGAGACCCTTGGCTTCGGTGAGGCCCAGGCCGGTGATGGCGCGGACTTCCTTGATGACCTGGATCTTCTTGCCACCGTCGCCGGTGAGAATGACGTCGAATTCGTCCTTTTCTTCAGCAGCCGGGGCGTCGCCACCAGCAGCCGGGCCAGCAACCGCAACGGCGGCGGCGGCGCTCACGCCCCACTCTTCTTCGAGCGCGGTGGCGAGTTCAGCTGCTTCGAGGACGGTCAGCTTCGAAAGTTCTTCAACGAGCTTGGCGATGTCAGCCATGATAATTCACTCCAAATAATAGCGTGGCCGGGCCTCTGGCCGCGACCGGAAATGTCGTGCGGAAAAACGTCTTACGCAGCGTCCTTGGCGGCATAGGCGCCGAAGACACGAGCGAGCTTGTTCGCCGGGGCATTGACGACCTGCGCGATTTTCGTCGCGGGGGCGTTGACCAGGCCAACGAGCTTGCCACGCAGTTCGTCGAGGCTGGGCATCGAGGCGAGAGCCCTGACACCTGCTTCGTCGAGCACCTGCGAGCCCATCGAGCCACCGACCACTTCGATGCGGTCGTTGGTCTTCGCGAACTCCACCACGGCCTTGGCCGCGGCAACCGGATCTTCGCTGTATGCGAGGGCGGTCGGACCGGTCAGGTATTCGTCGATACCTGCATAGTCGGTGTCCTTGAGGGCGATCTTGGCAAGACGGTTCTTCGCAACCTGGTAGGTCGCGCCAACTTCCCGCATCTTCGCGCGCAGATCGGTGGATTCAGCCACCGTCAGGCCGAGGTTGCGGGTGACGACCACCACGCCCGCCTCGTTGAAGACGTTGTTCAGCTGTGCGACCGCGTCGGTTTTTTGCGAACGATCCATGCTTACTCCTTCACTATGGCCGAGCCCGCACAGGCGGGAACGACCGGCTCACGTTCGACCCCGCCGCAAGAGCGGTGAGGCCATGGGTCCGTTTCTGGGGAAGGAGGGGCATTCGCTGAGTGGAATGCCGATTGCGGTGCGCACCGAAGTGAGCGAAGCCGCGAAAATCTCGTTTCCCCGTCTAGGCTGGAAATTAAGAAGGCCCGATTGCCTTCACCAACTGTCTCGGACGGATGACCGCCCGGCGCAGGGCCGAAGCGGACGGCGCGCACTTAGCGGGCATGCGCAGGGAGTCAAGCAAAAGTGCGGAAGGGCCGTGCTGTCCACCGGGGGTTCAGCCCTTAGGGAATAGCCGTTTTCGCATGCGCAAACATCTACTCGCCCTGTCCGCCATCGCGCTCCTTGCCAGCCCGGCCCATGCGACCGGCGGTTTCCAGTGCCGTACCGCAGCCGAACCGAGGATCGAGATCATGCTGGGCTTCGGCCACACGGCAGGCTCGGCCCTGTTCTCGCAGCGGTTGCGGGTCGATGGCGAGGATATTCCCGTCGATGCGCCGCAATGGTGGCTCGACGACGAGGAGCTGCGGCTGGTGCTGACCGACGATCAGGCGAGCGATCGGGTCGCGATCGTCAGGGCGCGGCGCAACGGCGACACCTACGACGGATCGGTGATCTACAAGGGAAAGCGCCACTGGATTCGCTGCTACGAAAGCTGAAGGGCGCCGAACGCAAGACGGCCGCGCAATCCGGTGGACTGCACGGCCGCTTTGTCTGGTCGAAAATCGACGCGAGATTAGATCTCGTCGGCGGTATCTTCCATCTGCTCGGCGTCCGATTCGAGAGCTTCGGCTTCGGCTTCGTTGCCCTGCTCTTCGGCCAGATCGGCTTCGGCTTCGGTCAGTTCGGCCTGCTCGTCCAGAACTTCGCCTTCGGCTTCGACGACGTCTTCCGCCTGCTCTTCTTCGGCGCTCTCACATGCGGTGAGGGTAAGCGCGAAGGCTGCGACGGTGGCGGCTGCAATGATCTTTTTCATAATGTGCAATTCCCTGTATGCGTTGGTAGACCCGGCACGATCTTCGCGATCGGGATACGGGCATACCCGGCGGGCCATAGTCCAGCCGCCATCGTTTCGCCACAAAAAAAGCGCCCCACCCGATGCGGCGGGGCGCATATTTTTTCGTAGCGATGTTTCGGGACGCGGCTTTCCTGAGGCTGGAGGGGCTTCAGCGCGGCTCGTATCCCAGCAGATCGCCCGGCTGGCATTCCAGTTCGCGGCAGATCGCCTCCAGCGTGGAGAAACGGATCGCCTTGGCCTTGCCGGTCTTGAGGATCGAGAGGTTGGCGAGCGTCATGCCCACCCTCTCGGCCAGTTCGGTCAGGGTCATGCGGCGATCATGCAGCAGGTCGTCCAGTTTCACCATGATCCTCGTCCCTTCGTTGGCGTCGTCGGTGGCAGGCGGCATTACACGGTCCCTTCGAGGTCGTCGCGCATCGCAGCGCCGTGGCGGAAGACGCGGGCGAGGATGAACAGGATGATCACCAGCAGCCAGGCGGTCATGTCGGAGCCGCTATCATCGAAGGTCAGGCTGAAGTTTTCCGCTCCCGCTTCTTTGATGGCGTCGGCGTAGCGCGCCAGCTGGACGACGATGATGCCCCCGGGGATCGAGACCAGCTGCGTGCCCAGCATCAGCCAGCCCATCTGGCTCAGCCGCGTGGCATTCTCTGGCTGAAACGGGTCGCCTTCGCCCACCGTGCCGATGATCCGGCGCAGCTTGCCGAAGAAGATGAACAGCATCGCGACGATGGAAAGGCCGATGGCCAGGACGAGCGCGATCAGGACACCGGGGAATTCCTCGGTAATGCCGGGAAGCTCCTTGGCGATTTCCGCCTCGATGGTGCCCTGCGCGAACAGGAAAAGCGGGATCGCAACGATGAACGCCAGCATCAGGAGCGCCATCGTTACCTGAAGGATGATGGCAAAGATTTTTCCGGCGATCAGAAGAGGGTCGAGGCGGTTGGTATTCATGGTCTTGTCCTTGAAATCTGCGATGGCCGTTCAGACGGTGCCTTCGAGGTCGTCGCGCATCGCGGCACCGTGACGAAAGACGCTGGCGAGGATGAAAAGCAGCGCGACGAGAAAGAGCCCCTCGATCGAGAAGTCTCCGTCGATGGTGAGCTTGGACGCCATCTGTTCGACTTCGAGCGAGTACAGCGTGGTCGCGAGGCCCACACCCTGCAGGAGGAGCGCGATCCACCCCATTCGCTGAAGCCGGTCGCCATTTTCGGGGGTGAAGGGATCGCCCTTGCCGACCGTGTCGAGGATGCGTTTCAGCTGCTGCAGGAACCGCTCGGCCAGCGCCATGCTTGCGAAACCGAACCCGAAGACCAGGGCCATCGCGATCCGTCCGGGCATCGGATTGCCCGCATCGACCAGCGCTCGGTTGATCTCGCCGAACTCCTCTGCCCCGGCGAAAAAGGCAAACCCGATGATGCCGATCGCCAGGACCACTGCGGCAAGCGCAAACACCAAGCGGGCAATGGCGATGCCGATCTTGGCGGTGCGCAGAAGAAGGGAGCTAGTCATGTCTTTTCCCCCGAGGCGGTGTGGATCAGGCGAGTTCGGGCGCTACGACCGAGGCGGCGATTGCCGGGCCGTTGTCGGCGGGCGGCACGGTGACGACGGCGGTCAGGCTGCTGGTGGCGATGAGGACCGCGGCGATGGCGGCGGCGATGCGTTGGGTCATGGTGGTCATTTATCGATCTCCTTTGTGTCCGATATCGATATTCAATAATTCGAAGCCGTCTTATCGTCAATCGATAAATATCGAAAAACGATAAGATGCTGATCGATAAACGAAAAAACCTCGCTGGCTTTTGACATTCGCTGCGCCTCTTCCTACATGCCGCGCCTACGCCAGCTTCGAGCAAGGCCGAATCACGCGCGAGATTCGGATCCAGGAAGGAAGCGGCGGGCCAGACCATCGCAGCGGACAGACCCAATCGGCCAAGCGGAATCCCCGCCTGCCCGAATGTTCCGCCTGCAGCCCTGGCCGATTCTCTCGTGCAGCGACACATTTCACTTGTTCCGGCGGGGGGATCTCTCCCGGTCCGGCGACACGGCTAAGAGGTTCTCTCAGACTTATGGCGACCAAGAGCGCGAGCAACGGCAATAGCGGCGACAGCAAGCCCCGGGTAAAGCGCGATGCCAACTCCGGCACCGCGAAACGCCGCATCCGCAAGATCTTCGGGGACATCCACGAAGTCGTGCAGATGCCGAACCTGATCGAGGTGCAGCGCGAAAGCTACGAGCAGTTCCTGCGCTCCGACAAGCAGATCGACTACGTCTCCGGCCTCGAAAAGACGCTGCGCAGCGTCTTCCCGATCCGCGACTTCGCGGGCACGGCAGAGCTCGACTTCGTCGACTACGAACTCGAACCGCCCAAGTACGACACGACCGAATGCCGCCAGCGCGGGATCACCTACGCCGCGCCGATGCGCGTTACCCTGCGCCTGATCGTGTTCGAAGTGGACCAGGACACCGAAGCCCGCTCCGTGCTCGATATCAAGGAGCAGGAAGTCTACATGGGCGACATGCCGCTCATGACCGAGAACGGCACCTTCATCGTCAATGGCACCGAGCGTGTGATCGTCTCGCAGATGCACCGTTCGCCGGGCGTCCTGTTCGACCATGACCGGGGCAAGACCCACAGCTCGGGCAAGCTGCTGTTCGCCGCGCGCGTCATCCCGTACCGCGGTTCGTGGCTCGACTTCGAATTCGACGCGAAGGACATCGTCAACGTCCGGATCGACCGCAAGCGCAAGCTGCCGGTCACCTCGCTGCTCTATGGTCTCGGCCTCGACAGCGAAGACATCCTGCATCACTTCTACGACACCGTCGTGTGGAAGCGCGCCAAGGACGGCTGGACGATTCCCTTCGTCGCCGAGCAATGGCGCGGTTCGAAGCCGACCTTCCCGCTGATCAACGCCGAAACGGGCGAGGAAATGTTCCCCGCCAACCAGAAGATCAGCCCGCGCGCCGCCAACAAGGCAGCCAAGGACGGGCTCGAGATGCTGCTGCTGCCGAGCGAGGAAATCATCGGGCGCTATGCCGCGCGCGACATGATCGATGAATCGACCGGCCGCATCTACATCGAAGCGGGTGACGAAGTTTCGGTCGAGAATCTCGAAGTGCTCGACAATGCGGGCGTCGACCAGGTCGAACTGCTCGACATCGACGAGGTCAACACCGGCCCGTGGATCCGCAACACGCTGAAGGTCGACAAGGCCGAGAACCGCGACGAGGGTCTCGAAGCGATCTACAAGGTGATGCGCCCGGGCGAACCGCCGACCAAGGAAACCGCCGAAGCGCTGTTCGAAGGCCTGTTCTTCGATAGCGAGCGCTACGACCTGTCCGCCGTCGGCCGCGTGAAGCTCAACATGCGTCTCGACCTCGACGCCGAAGATACCGTGACCACGCTGCGCAAGGAAGACATCCTCGCCGTGGTCAAGGAACTGGTCGGCCTGAAGGACGGCAAGGGCGATGTCGACGACATCGACAACCTCGGCAACCGGCGCGTGCGCTCGGTCGGCGAACTGCTCGAAAACCAGTACCGCGTCGGCCTGCTGCGCATGGAACGCGCGGTGAAGGAACGCATGAGCAGCGTCGACGTGTCGACCGTGATGCCGAACGACCTGATCAACGCAAAGCCCGCCGTGGCTGCGGTGCGCGAGTTCTTCGGCTCCAGCCAGCTCTCGCAGTTCATGGACCAGACCAACCCGCTGTCCGAAGTGACCCACAAGCGCCGCGTCTCGGCGCTTGGGCCGGGCGGTCTCACGCGCGAGCGTGCGGGCTTCGAAGTCCGCGACGTTCACCCCACCCACTATGGCCGCATCTGCCCGATCGAGACGCCCGAAGGCCCGAACATCGGCCTGATCAACTCGCTCGCCAGCTTCAGCCGGGTGAACAAGTACGGCTTCATCGAAACGCCCTACCGCAAGGTGGTGGACGGCAACGTGACGAGCGACGTCGTCTACCTTTCCGCCATGGAAGAGCAGAAGCACACCGTCGCGCAGGCCTCCGCCGAACTGAACGCGGACGGCACCTTCGTCGAAGAGTTGATCTCGGCCCGCCAGAACGGCGAAAACCTGATGGCTCCGCGCGAACAGATCACGCTGATGGACGTGTCGCCGAAACAGCTCGTTTCGGTCGCCGCATCGCTCATCCCGTTCCTCGAAAACGATGACGCCAACCGCGCGCTGATGGGTTCGAACATGCAGCGCCAGGCGGTGCCGCTGGTCAAGGCCGAGGCACCGTGGGTCGGCACGGGCATGGAAGAAACCGTGGCCCGCGATTCGGGCGCGGCGATCACCGCCAAGCGCGGCGGCATCGTCGACCAGGTCGACGCGACCCGCATCGTGATCCGTGCGATCGGCGATGTCGAACCCGGCCAGTCGGGCGTCGACATCTACAGCCTGCAGAAGTTCCAGCGTTCCAACCAGGACACCTGCATCAACCAGCGTCCGCTGGTGAAGGTGGGCGAAACGGTCTCGGAAGGCGACGTCATCGCCGACGGTCCCTCGACCGACCTGGGCGAACTGGCGCTGGGCAAGAACAGCCTCGTCGCGTTCATGCCGTGGAACGGCTACAACTACGAAGACTCGATCCTGATCTCCGAACGCATCGTGAAGGACGACGTGTTCACCTCGATCCATATCGAGGAATTCGAGGTGATGGCGCGCGACACCAAGCTCGGGCCGGAAGACATCACCCGCGACATTCCCAATGTCGGCGAGGAAGCGCTGCGCAACCTCGACGAGGCGGGCATCGTCTATATCGGGGCCGAAGTGCACCCGGGCGATATCCTGTGCGGCAAGATCACGCCGAAGGGCGAAAGCCCGATGACGCCGGAAGAAAAGCTCCTCCGTGCGATCTTCGGCGAAAAGGCCAGCGACGTGCGCGACACCTCGCTCCGCCTGCCGCCGGGCGTTGCCGGCACGGTCGTGGAAGTGCGCGTGTTCAACCGCCACGGGATCGAGATCGACGACCGTACGCGGGCGATCCAGAACGAGGAAATCGAACGGCTGCGCAAGGATAGCGCGGACGAACGCGCCATCCTCAACCGGGCGACCTACAACCGCCTGCGCGACATGCTGATCGGCCAGACGGCTTCGGCCACGCCCAAGGGCGTCAAGAAGGGCTCCGAGATCACCGAAGAGCTGCTCGAGGGCATCGACCGCCACGAATGGTTCAAGTTCGCGGTGGAAGACGACGATCGCCAGGCGCAGCTGGAAGCGATCAAGGGCCAGTACGACGAAGCCGTGAAGGGCATCGACGCCAAGTTCGAAGACCGCAAGGAAAAGCTCGAACGCGGCGACGAGCTCGCCCCGGGCGTGCTCAAGATGGTCAAGGTATTCGTCGCGGTGAAGCGCAAGCTGCAGCCGGGCGACAAAATGGCCGGCCGCCACGGGAACAAGGGCGTCATCAGCCGCATCCTGCCGGAAGAGGACATGCCGTTCCTCGCCGACGGGACGCCGGTCGACATCGTGCTCAACCCGCTGGGCGTGCCTTCGCGCATGAACGTCGGCCAGATCTTCGAAACGCACCTCGGCATGGCGGCCCGCGAATTCGGCCACCAGATCAAGGATGCGCTGGAAGACTGGCGTGCCAAGAACCCGGATGCCGAACCCGGTGAGCCGCCCGCGGCGATCAAGGAGAAGCTGAAGGACATCTACGGCGAGGATTACTACGACTCGATCGACGCCCGCTCGGGCGAAGAGATCGCGGAGCTGGCGGGCAATCTGACCGCAGGCGTCCCGATGGGCACCCCGGTGTTCGACGGTGCGCGCGAAGGCGACGTGACCGCGCAGCTGATCAAGTCGGGCCTCGACGGGGATGGCCAGTCGGTCCTGTTCGACGGGCGCACGGGCGATGCCTTCCACCGCAAGGTGACCGTGGGCATCATCTACATGCTCAAGCTGCACCACCTCGTGGACGACAAGATCCACGCGCGTTCGATCGGCCCGTACAGCCTCGTCACCCAGCAGCCGCTGGGCGGTAAGGCGCAGTTCGGCGGACAGCGCTTCGGCGAGATGGAGGTCTGGGCGCTGCAGGCATACGGCGCGGCCTACACCCTGCAGGAAATGCTCACCGTCAAGTCGGACGACGTGGTCGGCCGCCAGAAGGTCTACGAAGCGATCGTCAAGGGCGACGACACCTTCGAAGCGGGCATTCCGGAGAGCTTCAACGTGCTCGTCAAGGAAATGCGCAGCCTCGGCCTCAACGTCGAACTCAAGTCCATCGCGGACGAGGACGACGAAGACGGCATGCAGATCGCGGCGGAGTAGAGAGGGAGCCCTGAGAAGTCATGCGCAACACTTACCTGATGATGCTGATTGTCTTCGCAGTTGCCGTCACGGGTGCGTGCTTGATCTTCTGGCGTCCGGCCGAGCCTATCACGGTAGGCCTCAAGATGGCTCTAGTGGTCGTTGGCGCCATGCTTTCCGGGGCCCTCATCCGTCGCCTGATCGTCCGTACCGATTGACTGATTTATCTCCCAAGAGGGACACGAAATGAACGAACTGACCAAATTCACCAACCAGCTCGCGAAGCCGGAAACCTTCGACGAGATCCAGATCGGTATCGCCAGCCCCGAGCGTATTCGCTCGTGGTCCTTCGGCGAGATCAAGAAGCCCGAGACGATCAACTACCGCACGTTCAAGCCCGAGCGTGACGGGCTGTTCTGCGCGCGCATTTTCGGTCCGGTGAAGGACTACGAGTGCCTGTGCGGCAAGTACAAGCGCATGAAGTACAAGGGCGTCGTCTGCGAAAAGTGCGGCGTCGAAGTGACCGTCACCAAGGTCCGCCGCGAGCGCATGGGCCACATCGAGCTGGCAGCTCCCGTGGCGCACATCTGGTTCCTGAAGTCGCTGCCTAGCCGCATCGGCCTGCTGCTCGACATGCAGCTCAAGGTGCTCGAGCGCGTCCTCTATTTCGAGAACTACATCGTCACCGAGCCGGGCATCACCCCGCTGGAACGCTTCCAGCTGATGACCGAGGACGAACTGCTCGAAGCGCAGGACGAGTATGGCGAAGACGCCTTCACCGCCGGGATCGGTGCGGAAGCCGTCAAGAACATGCTGATGGACCTCGATCTGGAGCAGGAGAAGGCCGACCTTCTCGAAGAGCTGGAGACCACAAAGTCCAAGCTCAAGCCCGCGAAGATCATCAAGCGCCTCAAGGTCGTCGAAAGCTTCATCGAATCGGGCAACCGCCCCGAATGGATGATTCTGGAAGTCGTCCCCGTGATTCCGCCCGAGCTGCGCCCGCTGGTGCCGCTGGACGGCGGCCGCTTCGCGACGTCCGACCTCAACGACCTGTATCGCCGCGTCATCAACCGTAACAACCGCCTCAAGCGCCTGATCGAGCTGCGCGCGCCCGACATCATCGTGCGCAACGAAAAGCGCATGCTGCAGGAAGCGGTCGACGCATTGTTCGACAATGGCCGTCGCGGCCGCGTGATTACCGGTGCCAACAAGCGCCCGCTCAAGTCGCTGTCCGATATGCTGAAGGGCAAGCAGGGCCGCTTCCGCCAGAACCTTCTGGGTAAGCGCGTCGACTATTCGGGCCGTTCGGTCATCGTGACCGGGCCTGAGCTCAAGCTGCACCAGTGCGGCCTACCCAAGAAGATGGCGCTCGAGCTGTTCAAGCCGTTCATCTACGCGCGGCTTGACGCCAAGGGCCTTTCCATGACGCTCAAGCAGGCCAAGAAGTGGGTCGAACGCGAGCGCAAGGAAGTGTGGGACATTCTGGATGAAGTCATCCGCGAACACCCCGTACTGCTGAACCGTGCGCCCACGCTTCACCGCCTCGGCATCCAGGCGTTCGAGCCCGTGCTGATCGAAGGCAAGGCGATCCAGCTGCACCCGCTGGTCTGCTCGGCCTTCAACGCCGACTTCGACGGTGACCAGATGGCCGTCCACGTGCCGCTGAGCCTCGAAGCCCAGCTCGAAGCGCGCGTGCTGATGATGAGCACCAACAACATCCTCTCGCCCGCCAACGGCAAGCCGATCATCGTGCCCTCGCAGGACATGGTGCTGGGGATCTATTACCTGTCGATGGAACGGCAGGAGAAGACGCCCGAGTTCGTCGAAGACGGCGACCAAAGAATCGAGAAGCTGCCGCGCTTCGGCGACATGAGCGAGATTCACTACGCGCTCGAAACCGGTGCGGTCACGCTGCATTCGAAGATCATCACCCGCGTTCCGCAGACGGGCGAAGACGGCAAGGTGGAGATGAAGCGCTTCGTCACCACGCCGGGCCGCATGCTGATCGGCGAGTGCCTGCCGAAGAACCACAAGGTCCCCTACGACATCATCAACCGCCTTCTGACCAAGAAGGATATCGGCGACGTGATCGACGAGGTGTACCGCCACACCGGCCAGAAGGACACGGTGCTGTTCGCCGATGCGATCATGACGCTGGGCTTCCGCTACGCGTTCCGCGCCGGGATTTCGTTCGGCAAGGACGACATGGAAATCCCCGAATCGAAGGAAGGCATGGTCGAACAGACCAAGTCCCTCGTCGCGGATTACGAACAGCAGTATCAGGACGGCCTGATCACCCAGCAGGAAAAGTACAACAAGGTGATCGACGCCTGGAGCCGTTGCGGCGACCAGGTGGCGGACGCCATGATGGACAAGATCAAGTCGCGCCCGATCGACGAGAACGGCAAGGAAGCGCAGATCAACTCGATCTACATGATGAGCCACTCGGGTGCGCGTGGTTCGCCGGCGCAGATGAAGCAGCTCGCCGGGATGCGCGGCCTGATGGCCAAGCCTTCGGGCGAGATCATCGAAACGCCGATCATCTCGAACTTCAAGGAAGGCCTGACCGTCCTCGAATACTTCAACTCGACCCACGGTGCCCGTAAGGGCCTTGCGGACACCGCGTTGAAGACCGCGAACTCGGGCTACCTCACGCGTCGTCTCGTCGACGTGTCGCAGGATTGCACGATCGTGATCGAGGACTGCAAGACCTCGAACATGCTCGAAATGCGCGCCATCGTGCAGGGCGGTTCGGTCATCGCCTCGCTCGGCGAGCGTATCCTGGGCCGGACCACCGCGGAAGACATCGTCAACGCGGCAACCGGCGAACTGATCGTGAAGGCGGGCACCCTGCTCGACGAACCGATGGTGAAGGAAATCGAGGCCGCCGAAGTGCAGGTCGCGAAGATCCGTTCGCCGCTGGTCTGCGAAGCCGACCAGGGCGTGTGCGCCACCTGCTACGGGCGTGACCTCGCCCGCGGTACGCCGGTCAATATCGGCGAAGCGGTCGGCGTGATCGCGGCGCAGTCGATCGGTGAGCCGGGCACGCAGCTGACCATGCGTACCTTCCACATCGGCGGTGCGGCGCAGCTGAACGAAACCAGCCACCTCGACTCGGTGTCGGACGGCAAGATCGTCTATCGCGACATGCCCACGATCACCGACAAGAAGGGCCGGATCCTCTCGCTCGCCCGCAATGGCGAACTGGCGGTGATCGACAAGGAAGGCCGCGAGCGTGAAATCCACAAGGTGCCCTATGGTACCGTGCTGATGCACAAGGATGGCGCCAAGGTTGCCGAAGGCGATCGCCTGGCCGAGTGGGATCCGTTCACCCTGCCGATCATCACCGAGCAATCGGGTATCGCGCGCTTCCAGGACCTGATCGAAGGGTCGACGCTGGAAGAGCGGGTCGACGATGCAACGGGTATCGCGCAGCGTGTCGTGACCGAGAACCGCGCCACCGGCCGCAAGAAGAAGGAAGAGCTGCGTCCGCGTCTCACCCTTCTGAACGAGGCTGGCGACGAAACCGAGGCCGCGCGCTACATGCTGGCGCCGGGCACCACGCTTTCGGTCGAGGACGGCCAGCAGGTCGAAGCGGGCGACATCCTTGCCCGTGCCAGCCGCGAAGCCGCCAAGACGCGCGACATCACCGGCGGTCTGCCGCGTGTTGCCGAGCTGTTCGAAGCGCGTATTCCGAAGGACAACGCGATCATCGCCAAGATTTCGGGACGGATCGAATTCGTCCGCGAATACAAGGCGAAGCGCAAGATCGCGATCGTTCCGGAGGAGGGTGAACCCGTCGAGTACCTGGTCCCCAAGACCAAGGTGATCGACGTGCAGGAAGGCGACTTCGTGAAGAAGGGTGACACCCTGATTTCCGGTTCGCCCAACCCGCACGACATCCTCGACGTGCTTGGCGTGGAAGCGCTGGCCGAGTATCTCGTGAACGAGATCCAGGAAGTCTATCGACTGCAGGGCGTGAAGATCAACGACAAGCACATCGAGACGATCGTTCGTCAGATGCTGCAGAAGGTCGAGATCACCGATGGCGGCGACACCGTGCTGCTGCCGGGCGAACAGGTCGATCTGGAGGAAATGAACGAGGTCAATTCGAAGCTCGGCCGGAACAAGCAGCCTGCGCAGGGCAAGCCGGTTCTGCTGGGCATCACCAAGGCCTCGCTCCAGACGCGTTCGTTCATCTCGGCCGCGTCGTTCCAGGAGACCACGCGCGTGCTCACCCAGGCCTCGGTCGAGGGCAAGAAGGACACGCTGATCGGCCTCAAGGAGAACGTGATCGTGGGCCGCCTGATCCCCGCCGGGACGGGCGCGACCATGAACCGCATGCGGGTCACCGCCTCCAGCCGCGATGCCGCGCTCAAGGCATCGTGGAAGAAGGCCCAGGAAGCGATCATCGCCGCCGAAACGGCGGAGGAAGAGCGCAAGGCCGAACTGGCCCAGGGGCCCGAAGCCGCGATCGGCGACGATCCGCTGGCCAAGATGGAAGGCGAGACCCACGGCACTGATGCCGATGCAGGCGATTACCTGCAGACCGGCGAGGAGTCGGGCGAAGGCGAAGCGGGCGCAACCGAAGAGTAAGCGCGCGTTCAACCTGCGACCATGAAAAGGGCCCCGACGGAGCGATCCGCCGGGGCCTTTTTCGTGGGGCCCGGTGTTTCCCCGCGAGGAGAAGA
>Ga0208450_1000842_pt1 | contig 15502 bp, 24 predicted proteins | sample MalvireepMed_908_FD_184249 | JGI IMG/M metagenome (GOLD analysis project Ga0208450, IMG submission 184249) | Marine viral communities from the Global Malaspina Expedition - Malaspina viral metaG DeepMed_908 (SPAdes) (version 2) | ecosystem: Environmental > Aquatic > Marine > Oceanic | place... | reverse complement strand
GCCTTCGTAACAGCTTGCGCCACATACCAGGAGCGGACCGGCTGCACCGATGCAGAGGCCACCGACTATGTGTGGGACGGCGGAAGTTGGCATCCGCGCGTCAGTGTAGCCACCCCAGGACATACACCGGGACCGTGGACTATTGACCATGAGCGGATCGGCCCACCTGGAGAGCCAGTGGCGTTGCTCTGCGATAGCCACGCACCTGAGTCAGGGACGGTAGTGGAGTGGCCCCGGTTTGGCGAGGTGGTGGACGATGCCGAGAACGAGGCCAACGCACGGTTATTAGCCTCTGCCCCTGACCTGCTAGAGGCATTGGAGGCTATCGCAAAGACATTTGCCGAGTGTGTGCCAGGTGATGATTGCAACTGCTATGACGATAGTCAACTCATCGCAGAACAAGCCATCGCCAAGGCGAAAGGAGGTGCGTGATGGCAGGTAGCTAACCCCACCATCGGGACCCGGGCTCCGGCCCGGGTCCTTCGGGTTCCGGGTCCCTCCGGGCCTCGGGTTCGGGCGCCCGAGATCCCGAGTGCGCCGAGGTTACGAGATTATACAGCTAAGGACTACCGACCCAGGATTGGAGGTGACATAGCCACTGATTGACCACTGCACTAGATTGCAACCTATACAGTATGTACCTTATTGACAACGTGATACCCATCAACTACAATATCTAGAAGGAGGGAATAATGGCAGACATAACTACCGAGGGATTTATCCCATCTGAAGCCTACCCATTGAAGCTAATCCATGCGGATGACAATGGGTATCTGATACTTTTGCTGGATGCAGAGGACGATAACAGCACAATCGTTGTTCACTCCATAGACTTTGAGCATGGCGTTGACGAAGGGTGGGTCGTGCCTCGTGCAGACATAGCTTACCAACTAATGCCCTACTGGGCTCTCAGTTTAGAAGCAGTCATGTACGAGGAGGACAACTAACATGGCAACGGTAACATCGGAGGAGCTAAAGGCATACCAGTACCGACGCGGGCTACTCCGCGTCGAGCAGATGGAGGTCGCGGTGGAGGTGGTCTGGGCGCGCCTGACGTTTGGGCGGGTACACCTGGAGATCACTCCCGTGAGTGGCTCCGGGAGTACATGGGTGGACCGAGACTCAGTAATGCTATCAGACGAGGAGGTGACACAATGATTGAGCGAGCGGAACGCCACCACATTCTGACTGACTGGGACCTCATCGAAACTGACCAAGGGCCATCATACCAGTATTGCGAAAGCTGGTTTCTGGGCATAGCAGAGGTAGGGTGTCCCGGCAATATGTATCTGGGAGAGGAGGTGGTGCTACTACTGGAGGATGACGGCAGCGAAACTATACCCGTGAATGTCTACTGCCTCGTTTGTGGTATTGCCCAGACCAAGGCGGTGACCAACGAGGAGGGCAAGTAATGGAAGACGCAACGTATCGGGACATGACTGAGGAACACCTGGGCTCCGAGGCAACCGCCGACGACCTCGCGGCCTTCGTGGCAGCTTGTGCGACATACCAGGAGCAGACCGGCTGCACTGATGCAGAGGCCACCGACTATGTGTGGGACGGCGGAAGTTGGTATCCTCGCGTTGATGTAGCCACCCCGGGACACACACCGGGCCCGTGGACTATTGACCATGAGCGGATCGGGCCGTGGGGCGAGCCAGTAGCGTTGCTCTGCGATAGCCACGCACCTGAGTCCGGTACGGTAGTGGAGTGGCCCCGGTTTGGCGAGGTGGTGGACGATGCCGAGAACGAGGCCAACGCACGGCTGATAGCCTCTGCCCCTGACCTGCTAGCCGCCCTCATGCAACTCATGGAATGGGAGGGCGATGAGCCAGGGACCTATACAGACCCTGATACCCAGGATCGGGCTATCGTGGTATGGCAGGATGCCTTTGATGCCATCGCCAAGGCGAAAGGGGGTGCGTGATGAATAAGACCGAGGCTTTGGAATTTATCGCTTCCTTGGCTCGTGGACACGACGACTCGCTGTACTCAAGAGAGGCCGACGAGCTCATGGATGAAATGGGTGTCTCAGAAGACCTCAGAGAGCTAGTAGTCGCGGACGTGCTCGGCGGTCAATATACCTGCGACTACTGCTTCCCTACCGGGTGCGAATATGTGCTCAGCGATGGCTCTCGCGAAACCCAGCGGTGCGGAGACAATGTTATGTGGAGAGAAAAAGAAACCGCTGCCGGAGATGTCTGGGAACACCAAGGACCTGTCAGCCGAATATCCTTAATTCAAGCCATAGCCATAGCAGCCATCGCCAAGGCGAAGGGAGGTAACTAACAGTGAAACAATTTACAGTGTTCGGTGGACGAGATAACGAAGACGTCATAAACGCTTATGAGGTCAAGGACTTAGAACCTAAGTTGCCAATATTACGCATGGCTGAACAGATATGGTTTGAGACATGGGTTGCACAAGGTAGCATTGATGAGGGAAGCTGTTGTGGTGGAAAGGGATTGGAAGTGGATTTTGTAAGACCCAGACAACGCTACCCAAGAACAAGAAATGTAGTTAGCTGCGATTTTGTACAGGGAAACTTATCTGCCTATAACAGTCATGGACCTGCATTGAAATATTTGCAAGAAAATGGCATCGACGCCAGGTATAACGATGGATGGATGAACTGAGTTCGCAGACGTTATGGCGAGTAGACGTATAGAGGTATCAAAAGTAACAAAAGCCCTTTTGACACTTTTGATACTCCCATGAGGAGTATAAATGACAAACGTATGTGACCAACATGACCACTGCACCCTCCAATGTGCAGAGTGCCGGAGCTATGAGTGCCAGGACCAGGGTAGCCACAGGGAGCTACCCTGGCTCCATCGGAGGGACTGGGAGGCGATAATGTTATCGGGCCTCGCTGACGATATGCCCGATGACAGGGAAAGCTACTTTAACGAGCGGGCCGAGAGTATGCCGTAGTCATGATGAAAGGAGGTGATATAGCTAACATACACATACAATGGATTGACATATGGATAGCCATAGAGTACGATTGCATGGCGCAATGGACTATCAGAAAGGGGTGACAGTGATGAATGACCTCAGCCTACCACCCATGTATAGCACCTGTGGGCGATGTGGTCACAAGGTGTTGGTGATATGGGGTGGCACGATAAAGAAATCCACGGACGGCACGTTCATGTTGGTGTGTCCATTCTGCGAGTAAATAGAAAGGGGGTGATAAATTGAATGTGGACATGGGAGATCCGGAGACGCGCCTGCTGGCACTCAGCACCATCGGCTGGCTGCTTGTGGGCGCACTGGCAGCAATCCTGATCAAGAAAAAGACAAAGAACAAGGAAAGGGAGTGACCATGCCTAGAATGTTATCGGAGGAGAAACGCAGGGACATACAGGATGCCATCAAGGCCGGGATAACAGTCACGGAGATTCGCACACTGCTCTCCACCAGCGCGGGAACCATCTCCAATGTCAAACGGGAGATGGGTATACCGCTGCGCCGCATGAGGAAGCCGCGCAGGGCAGCACCGGAGACAGTGCCCCAGGCAAGGCTGCGGAAGGAGGAACAGGAGGCGGGATACTTGAAGGCCGTGCAGACAGCACAGGCCACGATCATGCACCACAGGGATATCCCCCGCCACGCCTACCTGGAGAGAGTGAAGGAGCTACAGCCAGCCCCAGCCCAGGCTTACACGCCCCAGGAGTATTTTGAGGCTATCGCTGATGGCCTGAGACAACGTGACATGGAGAACAATACTCTGAAGCTGGAACGGCAACAGCTACGAGAGGAAAATCGCAGGCTCCTCTCGGACCTGAACCAATGCAAACATCAGATGGCTAACTGGTCTGGGCCTGTGGCCCTACCCAGTATGTCACTGGGAAACGGAGGTTAGTATGAATCCCAGTTTCATCCAGGTGTCGGGGGAGCAGGTACGCCTGTACTCCTCCCTGGAGGCCGCGGACTACTGTGGCGGACCCTTGGGGGCGGTCAGCGTACAGACAGTGAACCGGTGGCGGAAGACAGGCTGCCTACGCTCAATCCCAATAGGGCGTGGCTATGTCTACACAAAGGAGGCCCTCGACGAGTGCTTGGGCCTCCGCGGATACACAACACGAATCACAGAGGAGGAAACCAATGGCAACCAATAACCAGAAATCCGTGGAGATACTCGAGGGAGAGGTGACACAAGCCTTCGCTCCCGCCAAGAACGATGCGGGCAGATGGCGTCCTGCCACCATCTACATTGAAACCGCCGAAGGCAAGGTGAAAATCTCAGAGTGGCCCAAGAGCAATTACGACACTCGCATCACCTACGAGCCAATCCAGATGCCGGCATGGTATGTATCTCTTGGGGATGTGGCGCATCTGGCCGGGGTGAAGGTCCAAGTAGTAGCAGAATACAAAAGCACATACGAGGGCACCCGGGAGTACAACAAAACCCAGACATTCAAGGTACTCAGTAGCCTACCCACGCCACAACCAACCCCTGCCACCACAGCAACACCAGCCCCTGCATGGGGCAGCCTGGATGAACGCATAGCCTGGAACTCAGCTATCAACAATGCCGCTAGTGCCGTTGGGCCTATTGATGACGGCCTTCCACCCCCTCTCCCCCCTCTTGAATATTGGGTGGCAGAGGTAGACCGCATAGCACACCACATATATGCCCTCATCCGCAGGGGGCCATTGCCACCAGTAGAGGATGCCCCTGAGAAGCCCGTAGAGGCCCCAGATCCTAATCTGGAACCCGACCCCTTCCCAGAATATACAGACGAGGAAGACACAGCCTCCTGGCTACGCTCAATCCCAAGGGGGCCATTGCCACCTAATATGGGGGTGATGGAAGTATGAGTGACACACAACATCACCAACTGGCGGACGGGTCCAAGGTACAGATATCAAGGAATGGAAGGCATCAGTATTGGATAGGTGATGACGGCCCCAAGATGAAGAGCGTGACCTCGATGCTCAAGCACATAGAGGGGGACACATTCGGGATTGCTATGAACTGGGCACTGAAGCTGGTCCGTGAGAATGATGGCAACCTCGATGCGCCCCGGCAGGTCAGCAAGGAGTCAATGGACGTGGGCAACAGACTCCATGAAGCCATAGACCAGTACATCAGGAATCACATTGTGAACGAGGAAGACCCCTTGTTCCTGGCCTGGTTCAACCAGGTTGGGGAAGCCAATGACTGGCTGGCATCGGAGCTATTCCTCTACAACCCTGCACTGGAGCCCAACTATGGTGGCACAGTTGATGCCATCTCTATGGATGATAAGGCCGAGGTCGTGATATGGGACTGGAAGACCAAGGAGAGAGAGTCCTACGAGAAGTACGGTGGGTATCTCCATGAACACGCCCAACTCGCAGCCTATACCGATGCCCTCCGAGCAATGGGGAGTGTCTACACACCCACCAAGGGGCGCATAGCATACATTATGAGGGACGGGTCCTATGTGGACGTGGTAGAGATAGACCTGGAGCGTGGCAGCAAGCTGTTCAACGCATCCAGGGAGTTGTTCCTCCTGACCCAAGGGGGTGAGTGATGCAGTTTGATCTACTACTGACCGATGACGATGTGCGTGCAATTAAGAACCGAGTTAAGCCCCCACATTTCGAGGGGCCCCCTGTCATTGACGAGGGGATGTTGGCCCGCCGGCTCCTCAGTAATGACTGGTTTCACAAGACAAAGTATGCGGCCCATAATCGGAAAGTCAATTGGGCAGAACAGGCTACCAACATGCTAATAATGCGGGTACGGGGCACCACTCTCCAGCGGTGTGCTGACCATTTCGGTGTAAACAGAGAGAGGATTCGCCAAGTGGAGGCGAAAAGCCTGCGCCGCCTACGCAACCTTGCTGGACTTAGATACTTTACACCGGGGGTGAGTGATGGCACGGTGTGACCTTAACTATGCCCACGCACCTGTCTGGTGTGATGCCTGCTGGGAAGACGCCCGGCAGGCACGCACGGAGACAATACAACGGGAGACACTGGTAGAACTCAAGACAAGGAATGAATTGCTGGAGGAGGAGTTGGACTTAGCATATAGGGATTTGCGTAAACCACGGCGAGAAGCACCACCACCACCACCAATGCGGTATCCTAAGAAACCAGCAGCGAAAGGGGGAATGAGTGTCCAGCCACGACGAACCGACCACCAAGGGTGACTACGACTTCACTATGGAGGGTGGAGCAGGCATCTATGAGCTTGAGTGGCCCCAACTGCTCATCAAGGCAGATGTTGCCAGACTCAAGGAGAACAGTGACCATGAGTTGCGGGGGGAGATATGGATAGAGTCCCAACGCCCCAACTCCACTGGTCACGTTAAGCAGGGGAGGATCATACTGACCTCCCCTGCCAACCGCAAGCAGTTCGCCAAGACTCTTGAGGACAGGGACTCGGAGGTGGACTGGGATCAGGTGGTGGAACAGATCTCCGTAGCAGTCCTTGAGGACTGGAGGGCAGGCACTCCAGAGGTGGCGATAACGGGCAGCGTAGCACCTGCCCAGGCCAACAGGTGGCTGATACAACCGCTTGTACAGATAGGCCACCCCACCCTGATATACGGCAAGGGTTCCACGGGCAAATCCTGGTTGGCACAGTACCTGAGCGTACTGGTGCATGAGGGCATGAGCGTGAGCGGGCTCACCGTGGAACAGTCTCGGGTACTGTATCTGGACTGGGAGACGGACATCAACGAGATAGGGTTCCGCATCTCCATGATACGCAAGGGGCTCGGCCTACCGGCAGAGTCCCAGGACGGGATATGGTACAAGGCCATGACACAGGGGCTATCGGCTGACATCGCTACGGTGAGAGGTATAGTGCAGAAGCACAACATCCACTTCGTAGTGTTGGACTCTCTTGGTTCGGCCTGTATGGGAGAGCCAGAGAGTGCCGAGGTGGTGCTGCGTATGTTCGCGGCCCTGCGTTCCCTTGGCGTGACCTCTCTGTGCGTGGACCATGTGTCCAAGGAAGGGTCACTGTTTGGTAGCGTGTACAAGTTCAACGCTGCGAGACAGATATTCGAGGCCAAGAAGGCACAGGGTGAGGGAGAAGACAAGCTGGAGTTCGCGATGTTCCATAGGAAGGCCAACAACTCCAAATTAGTGAAGCCTCTGGGATGGGTACTGGAGTTCGACAATACACAGGACGCCATAGCCATGACACGCAAGGACGTGAGGGATACCAAGCTGGCAGGGGAGATGCGTATCGTGGACCAGATAAGCAGCATACTCAGGGACGGCCCCCATGCCGTCAAGGACATAGCGGATATCCTGGAGAAGGCACCGGGGCACATATCCAAGGAACTCGCCACCCACAAGCACCTGTTCATCAAGCTGAACAACGGACTCTATGCCAACCTGAGTAACATAGATGAGGATTCGGGGCCTGAGCCTGGGGCGAGGACATGGGAAGCATAGAGCAGGTCATGGACCTGTTGGGCCTCGCCCAGCAACACCACATAGCCCTCTCAGTAAATGGGGATAAGCTGAGGATGGAGCAGACCGTGGAAGAGGACAACCCAAACCTGCCTGTGGTCTTCCGTATCCTCGCCAGACATAAGGAGGACATCATAGCCGTGATGGCGGACGGCGATGCCATACGCCAGTGGCTAGACGAGAAGCAGCGTAAGCTCATAGCGCTGCATGATGAACTCTCCGAGGGTACGGAGCGGTGGCTACACCTAGAGGCCATGCACTTCGCACTGCACCCGGATGACAGGCGGTGTGTATGTGCAGACGGGCAGTGCAGGGATGATGCCATAGTGAGGTGCGATATATGCGCCGGTGTGAGGGGTGGAGAATCCCCCCCCAGCCCCCCAGAAACCCAAGGAATGCTCAGTGAAGACCCGTGGGATTCTTTTCTTATGAAGGAGGAACAACTCTGATGACCACAGACCTTATGACTCTCAACGAGGCCGCGGAGCAATATGGCATACTGCGTAGTACACTCGCTGCCCGCGTTCTGAAGGGGCGTATGCCAGGCTTCCGGGCAGGCGGTCATCTATACGTCCGCGCAGAAGACATAGAGGGATTCAAGGAGAAGTCGACATGGGTCCGCCGAGGCCCGCACTTCTCGGCGGTCTTGGAGGGACACAGCGAGGGCATGAGTGACTTTGCTATTTCAAAGAAGCTCGGCCTGAGCAGGGAGAGAATCAGGCAGATACGGAACAAGCTGGGCCTGCCCGTCAACCCACGCAGGCCCACACTGCCGAAGATGAGGAATGCAATGACGCAACCCAAGACCCTGCTGGAGGTGTTCACCGGGCATGAAAATTGAACTGGATCGCCTGCCTGACAGCAACCTGAGTCCCAACAAGAGGCTGCATTATATGGAACTCTACAGGGCTAAGGAATCTGCCAAGCTGGATACAATACTGCTTGTCCTGTCACAAGGCAAGCCAGCCCGTCCCTATGAGAAGGCCCACATCACCATCACATGGGTAGCCAAGGACAAGCGACGGCGCGATACAGACAACCTGTTCTCTTCCATGAAGGCTTACATCGACGGCCTCGTAGCCGTTGGGCTGTTGTTGGATGATGACGCGATGCACGTCAGCTACACGCTACAGTATCAGCAAGGGGATAGGGCCAACACCATCCTAGATGTGGAGGAATTAGGATAATGAAGCCTGCGACGATGCGTTATTTTGATGCCATCCATGCACAATTAGATGCGCTTGACACATGGAGGGCAGATCGTCCGGAGTTTTCTGTGGAAGTGGTGTCGGGAGCAATCGACTTGCTTCGGAAAGCGGAACCATATTTTTTAGATGGAGACATCCAAGAGTGGATCATGGACAGCGCAGCCTCGTTCCCAAACGATATTTGTATTAGGGATGTGCTTCCACCGAGTCACAGGGGCTGGATATTGTTTGAGAGGCCAATCCCTCACCCCCTAGCCACAACCGATAGAGAACAGATTATCAGTTGGTGGACTGAATCACCTGAAGCTGACATATCTCTTGGGTGGGCTGCGTTAGCGTGGTCAACCATAGATCAGGTACGCCACCATCACTTGGTGCATTGTCCCTATCACGACCCAGATAAAACCAAGAACCCATCGCTTTCGATTTTAGAAAAGGAAGATGGAGGACTATATGTCCGTTGCCTCAACGGATGTAGCTCAGATGATGTTGTCCGATGCATTAGAGAGGGTGGTTTTCAGTTCCCCGAAGGAACTGGCAAACATAGCGAGGAACCTCCTTCGGTCACGCTTGACTACTACCACAGAACACATGACAACCGCTTGGTCCTACGTTCTACGCAGACATGGCCTTTTCACGAGGGACTCGCCTCCTGGGGGGCTAGGCTCGCCCTTCAGTCTGGAAATATAGCGCACGGGTTGGACGCCCTGCATAAAGAATACCCCAAGGTCCATGAGATAGCACAACACGCTGAAGAGGGAAGGGCATCCTTCGTTATTAGCCTCTTTGCCTTTATGAATCAACCGTTCAGCACTGCTGAGTCACGCCGTCTCCCTAGAGCGCAGCGACGCTCGTTGCAACGGGAGGCTGGATTAGAAGACCCACAGGTCAAGGTCATCACATTGCGCCGAACACAACACACGAAGGGGCAATCAAACGGTGGCTCCACAGCGTGGGCTTGTAGGTGGTTTGTGAAAGGGCATTGGCGCAGCCAGTATTATGCCAGAACGCAGCAGAATAGACCCCTGTGGATTATGCCCTATATGAAGGGGCCAGAGGACAAACCGCTGAAGGGCAACAAGAGTATTGCCCTCTACCATGTGACACGATGAGAACCATAGGGCATATAACGGCCAACACCATCATTATATATATGGGGATCATGCATCAAGGGATGAGCAAGGAAGACCAGCGGAGGAATTAGGATAATGGACATCAAGGAATTACAGATAGCCAGCCACGCCATAGCCGTCACTAAGGGTTGGTGGGAAGAGGACCGCAACGTGGGCGAACTACTGGCCCTAGTACATAGTGAGGTCAGCGAGGCACTGGAGGAGTGGCGCATTGACGAGGACTTAGCAGTCATCAGGATGGAGGGTGACAAGCCCGTAGGCTTCCCTATCGAACTAGCCGACACCCTGATCCGTATCTGTGACCTGGCAGAGAGTGCCGGCATAGACCTCAACGCAGCACTGAAGATAAAGATGGCCTATAATGCCACCCGCCCCTGGAGACACGGAGGGAAACTGGCATAGTGTATAATATATCAGGGAGAGTCACGGCAAACATGGCTCAGGGACGGGTACGCCAATACCCCCCTTTCGCCCTTGGCAAAGCCCCAGCTAAGGGTTCTGGTCCCGGAATTGATAGTCGTCGTGGCGCAAAAGGTTAGGGCCAACCAATATGCGCTGGTAAGAGGGGCTGACTCTCCCGCACATTACTTTACTACCTACCCCCTTAAAGGGGGTAGTAAAGTAATGTAACTCTTTTATGGTGAAGAACTCACAATGACACCTCCTCCACGTCCATTTCCTTGATAGCCCTTGATGAATCGCGGTCACCAACTGATATCCAGTCCAGCACCGCTTGTAGTCCGCGCTCTGATTCCCTGAGAAACCCTCGGCCCACCACTCCAATTGAAGAGTCAATGGCTGACTGGCGCATGAGAATACACGCCACCTCCAACCGAACCCCAGTGCTGGCTGTTCCTATAACCTCCAGCGCGTGGCGAAGATCCGAGTCGAGATGATTCCTCATTCCTTTCCCCCCTTCCTATTGTGGGGCCAGCGGCATTGCCATTGCTTTTGCGCCCTACGCTGGCCCCCTGGACGCTGTGGTTGTGCCTACGTGGCGTTTTAAGGTACCGCCACGCTAATGTAAGCCCCTCACCTATGGTTTACCTCAGACCCTCTGCAATCAATAGCCCTAGAATTGCCAACACCAGGGGGATGAGGAGCATCAAACCGCCCTCTATGCGCCCTACCCTCTCTCGGACATCCATCAGCCCTTGCCACAACTCCCATGCACCATTGGAATTGAACGCACCTGCGGTCAAGGGGCTGTTGGGGGGCTTCCACTTATTGCGCTTGAAGGGCCACATGGTTACTGCGTCGCCGGCTCCGATATGGATACTTCAACATTATCCTCAATGGTCATGTTGGCGGCGGTTACAGATGTTGCGATGGCGAACTCTTTAGTGGAAAATCCATTCCCCATGCCCACCTCGTTGAGCAAAATTTTCACGGTTCCCACATTCATTTTGCTGAGGTGACATTCGCCACCCTTAGTAAACAAATTTCTGAGCGTCAATGTTCCCACCTTGCCATTAACGCCTGAAGTAGGAGCCTGAATCCAGATGCGGTCATAGGTGCCACCAGACGTAACCATTGAATCAGCCTGATAGTGACCTCCGCCAATGGCTCTCATCCTACTCGTTCCTGGGGACGGTGCGATTGATTGACCGTCACTGGCATTGCCTATGACTATGAGGGTGTGCGCTTGGATATCTATCAAGGTCAATTTCTTACAGCGTGAGTTCTCAAAGATTAGCGTCCCCACCTCCAGCCGAGTTGCGGTGAACCCCTGTGATGCTGCTACGCCACCCACCTGTACTACATTAGCCTCACCCGACGGTAGGGCAGAACCCGTGAACGCCGTACCAACAGACACGTTCTCTATGAGGATTTCTCGCACAGGTGTAGAACCCAGGTCAATCCTGAGAGTATTGTCACCATCATGGTATTCCGTCGGAACATCGAGAGGCGCTAAATATGTGCCGGAATCCCCAGCAGAAAATGACCTACCCTCCATCACCTCTGCTGCGACTACAGTACCACCAACCGCACTCCCGGCGATCAACATAGAGACCGCCATATTCGGAGACACGCCCATCATCCTCAAGGCCGAGTAAGGTAATTTCAAGGTTGTGAACAATGCCCGCCATTTAGCAGACTCTTGCTGGGCATAGGCCACTGTGTCTAGGACTTTGTCACGGTAGTATCGTGCCTTGTGGTAGGCCACGAGGGGCGAGCGGAGGAAACTCCACCAACCGAACTGGAGGGCAATGAAGGCACTAATCCAGAGTTCAGCTATCCACATCACTCACTCTCCAGGATCTTGAAACTAACTCCCGCCAGGAATCCAAATACTGAGCCAATCGTGGCCGTCACCACCTCCACCGCACCCATCCAGTAGCCGATAAAGAGAGCCGCACAGGCCACAATAGTACCTGCAAGGATACTCGCCATGATTTGCGGTCTGAGTTTACCTATCATCGTTGCCACCTGCTGTCATACTGGGACCAGAATATCACGTTGATTCGCTGCCTCTCCTCTGGTGGCACCCGCCCAGACACTTCACCCGCAGCTCGTGCGAGGGCAGAGAGTGCCCAGAACAGGGGCTTGTTTGTCAGCCATATCCTCATCATCGCAAACACGGACCACCTCTATTATGAGCGCAATGCTTCCAGTTCCCGTTCCAGTTTTTCTATCTTGTTATTCAGTGCCTGCACCGACAGCACTGTGTACCCAAGGCTGTTAACAGGGTTCACAATCGTTCCCTTGTAGTGCATTGCCCACGGCGCATCATCAGCCATCACGCCAACGTATTCTGTATTAGTATCACCAGTGCCTTTCTTCTCCTTGTAATGGAAGTGATAGGCAGGTGTGTTCAGCATGGCCTCAAGGGCTGCCTGTGGGCTTGCCTGTTCGCCTACGTTCTTATATTCCCTGAGAGAACTCGCAGCCGTCCAGTCACAGGCTGCACCCGCCCCACCAGAAGTAAGCTGCTCCCCATCACTACCGTGGTCAGTGCCCAGTGAGACAGCACCATCCATCCTGACTACGCCCTCGTCCACCCAGAGAGAGTAGTCAAGAGTAGCTTCTGTTGCCTGCCCCTGAATATAAAGAGTCGCAGAATGGTCTACTGTATGGCCAGTTGATATATTTGGCTCTGTCAGGTACATGGTTGCAAGCACCGCACTGCTGCCAGCGGTTACATTCCCACCAGTAGTGATAGTTGCCCCCACATTGCTACCGGCAATAAAATGGGCTGCGTAGTTTGTGTCATTCGCATGGGTAGTCACATCACCGCCAATGGCAAACTGTGCTGCGATACCACCGCTCCCTCCACTCGTCCAGCCATCTCTTACATAAACATGGATGTAATCCACTGGCGCAAGCTGGTCACCCAATACCATATTGCCACTGGTGTCTAGTGAGATACCGCGGTCACTACCAAACGTACTGCCAGTACCTATTACTAAATTATTAGTTCCTGCATCAAATCCCATATGGTAATTCACATTTGAACTACCATCATGTCCTGCAAAGATTAAGCCTGTATCCTCGTCTGCGTTGTCACCGATGGTCAGAAGAGGAGTCGTGCCTGTGATTGTTACATCACCAGCAATAGATGTGTTGCCCACAATCGCAAGAGTAGACCCATCCGAGGACATATACTCCCCGCCTCTATCATAGAAGTAGAGCTTGTCCACGATACGAACATCGCCATCCAGAACATCTAGGCTAGTAGCCCCGTTAGTGCCTGTTATCTGGAGAACTTCTTCTGATGCATCCCATGTGACATTGTCTCCTGATGTACCAGAATAGAAGATGACATCAGTGCCGCTACCATCAGACCCTACCGTCACAGTTCCAGTAACCGTCAGGTTGTCGGCCACGGTTGTTTCTGATGTGCTGTGCCCCAACGTGATAGCAGTACCTGAGATGCCCGTACCTATACTCACTGACTCGCTACTGTTGGCCGTATCAACAATCAGGTAGGCATCAGACCCCTGCTTGATTGTCAGGGCTGTTGCTGAGTTATCGCTGACAGCTACATTGATATCAGTCCCGTCCGCGCTAATGCTGTCGAGGGCTATATCTCCTACGTTGGTGATATTTGCGTCTGATACAGATAGGCTGTCAACTGTGGCAGCACCAAAGTCTACCGCACCTGTGGTTGTTAAGGTTTCATTGCCAAAGTCTAATGCACCACCAGAGTCCGTGATGCTACCATTCGCTAGTGTAAGGTTGCCAATAGTAGACCCAGTCGCTAGAGTTGCAGCAACGGAAAACGTCGTGGCCTTAGCTACTGTGATAGCCTCAGAGCTATTGGTCGTAACGAATGTTATGTATGCGTTATTTGCTTCTTCTATGATAAGCGCACTGGCTTGATTGTCTGGTATCTTAATCGAGTTCTCACCAGCGTTGGTGAACTGCAATGCCCCGTCAGCACCACCAGACAGAACTAAGTCTCCTGCTATGTCCGCAGATGACGATAGGTCTAGCGTTGCTGCGTCTAATTCACCAGTGATCGTAAGGTTTCTTTGTCCTGACGTATCTATGTTTGCATCCGTAGTAACTACCTTAGAAGCAATCGCTGTGCCTGCGGTGATGCCGTCAAGCAGCTCCAGCTCTGCCTCGGCCAATTCTGCACCAGACCCAAGTGTAAGCGTTCCTGTTACCGTAAGGTTGTCTGCAATGGTGACCTCAGATGTGGCATGACCTATTGTGACAGCGATACCACTTGTCTCAGTAGCTAACTTTAATGCTCCTGTAGCATTGGTAATGTATGAGTGGCTCCCATCGTGGTAGATAGTCATATCCCCACCATCACCGATTTTAATGGGGCTTGAGTCCGTTAGTTCTAAAGCATCATCGGACTCATCCCACAACAGAAAACTCCCCGATGTGGCTCCAAAGAACTTCACGTCAGCCCCGGTATCATCAACGCCGATGGTCAGTTGACCAAGAATGGTTGTGTTGGAAGCTGCCGCATTGGCGCCATTAGTGATGGTGATGTAGTCTATGATGGTCCCGGCACTGGCCTTGTCAGAGCCTATGGCAAGAGTGTCTGAGTCCGTGGCCTGTATTCTCCACGCATCTCCGGCATCCGTTGCCAGATCTGCAAAGAGATAGATAGGCGCAGCCGCAGTGTTTGAAGCACCCCGCACCTTCATCACTGAGGTATCAACAGTCTTCAGTGTTATCTCGTCTACCCAAGGTATGTACCTGATCTGCCCGCCACCCTCACTCGTAATCTTTATGTCGTAGTTAGAGTCCAGAGATGTCTCTGTGAATGACCAGTACCCGGTGCCACTAGTCTCCACGGTGGTTTCCGCACCCCCATCAATTTCTCCAGCATCAGTAGATGCGTGTAGTAGCGATATGGTAATGCCGCTTACAGCATCGCCATCATCAGCTCGCACATATCCTGATAAGTTCACATCAGTGATAGCCATGTTATCCTCCTCCTAACCTGGAGTGATCTCTATAGTTCAGCGCCTCTCGGCAGTAGTATGTAGGGTCTTTCATAAGGTCATCATCATCTATAAATATCAACGTGAGGTTCTGCCCTGCCATACTGGCTCTTGCCATGATGTCCCTGGCCTTGGCCTCAACGCCAAATTCATAGTGATAGTATACACCCTGGACATTTACCGCCAAATCGGGTGGGTTGGTGAACAGGAAGTCAAGCACAACCCCGCCCTTGTCCATGCGCCCACCAAGAAGGGGAGACTGGTATGTGAAGTCCTCTCCCGGCTGGCGCCCGAGTTCAATGAACGTCCGATAGGCAACGTACTCAGG
>Ga0208450_1000841_pt1 | contig 15505 bp, 13 predicted proteins | sample MalvireepMed_908_FD_184249 | JGI IMG/M metagenome (GOLD analysis project Ga0208450, IMG submission 184249) | Marine viral communities from the Global Malaspina Expedition - Malaspina viral metaG DeepMed_908 (SPAdes) (version 2) | ecosystem: Environmental > Aquatic > Marine > Oceanic | place... | reverse complement strand
CCAGCCGCGAAAGCGAGCTGGATGAGCTATGGCGCAAACGGCTGAAAAACGACGCCCTGACCCTCGCCCTCACCGACCAAGACGCAGAGCAGATCGAAGACAACCTGCGCCAACGTTATGAAGGCCAGCTTTCGCGGTTACGCCAAACGGAATCGGAAGATGTCTTTGGGCTGCTGATGGCGGCTGTCTCCGGCACCATCGACCCGCATACCGGCTACCTCTCTCCTCGCCAAGGCGAATCTTTTGACATTCAAATGAGCCTCTCACTGGAGGGCATAGGCGCGCTACTGCAATCCGACGGCGAGTACGTCAAGGTCTCTAGCCTCGTACCCGGTGGCCCTGCGGATCGCGCAGGCGTATTAGAACCCGCCGACCGCATTATCGCCGTGGGCCAGGAAGAGGGAGAGATGGTCAACGTGGTGGGCATGCGCCTGGATAACGTCGTCGACCTGATTCGCGGCCCGAAAGGCTCCGTGGTGCGCCTGGACGTGGTGCCGGCCCAGGCGGTGGATATGACCCGCTCGCAAATCGTCGAAATCACCCGCGACACGGTGAGCTTGGAAGATCAGGCAGCTGACAGCGAAGTGATTGAAGTTAAACGCGACGGCGCTCCTCACCGCATTGGCGTGATTAACGTTCCCACGTTCTACGTTGATTTTGATGCGTGGCAGGCCGGTGAAGAGGAGTATCGCAGCACCACCCGCGATGTAGCCCGCGAAATCGAAAAACTGAAAAAAGAGGGCGTTGAAGGTATCGTACTAGATCTGCGTAATAACGGCGGCGGTGCGCTCCAGGAAGCTAACTCGCTGATCGGCCTGTTTATCGACCGTGGCCCCACCGTGCAAGTACGCGACGCCCAGGGCCGCATTCAGCTGTACGGCGACAGCGAAGCAGGCACCGTGTACGACGGCCCGCTGACCGTGCTGGTGAACCGCCTCTCGGCCTCGGCGTCGGAAATCTTCGCCGGTGCCATTCAGGATTATGGTCGTGGCATTGTGGTGGGCGCATCGACCTTCGGCAAAGGCACCGTTCAAACCCTGAACGAGCTTAGCCACGGCCAGATCAAGCTAACCCGCGCCAAGTTCTACCGTATCTCTGGCGACAGCACCCAGAATCGCGGCGTCGAGCCCGACATCACCTTCCCCAGCCTGATTGACCCAGAGCGGATTGGCGAGAGCAGCCTGGACAACGCCCTGGCCTGGGACACCGTACAGAACGCTCAGTACCGCCGCTACGGCGAGCCGGAACGTGTACTGCCGACGCTGATTACTCGCCATGAAGAGCGCGCCAAAGAGAACCCCAACTTCCGCTACCTGGAGCGCCAATCCACGCTGGCTCGCCAGCTGCGTGAACAGCACACCAGCGTCAGCCTGAACCGGGAGCAGCGCCAACGCGAGCTAGAAGCCCAAGAAGCCGAACAGCTCTCGCTGGAAAACCAGCGCCGCCGCGCCCTGGGGCTGCCTGAACTGGAAGAGTGGATGGATGCACGTAGCGACGGCACCACCCCGACAGAAGACCCTGAAGTAGAAAGCGAAGGCGAAACGGAAGGCAACGAAGAAGAAGTGCCGGTCGACCGTGCGCACGTGCTCGAGGCCGCCGAAGTGCTGCTTGACTATGTACACCTGCAAAACCAACAGCGCATGGCCAAGCGTTAAGTAAACGGCTTGAGCTACCCTAAGTACGAAGACGCCAGCCCTCGGGCTGGCGTTTTTGTGTGTGCTGACTAAATCATCACCGCTAGCAAAGAGCCGCACGCCGCGCTGGGCGGTCTCCCATGCGCGCCAAGCGCTGCGTTAGCGCTTCCAGCTGCACCGCACTCCCCTGCGCAGCGGATTCAATAATCGACTGCGCCCAGGCAGGTAGCTGCGGCGCTAAACGGTAATAGACCCACTGCCCTTCCCGCTGATCCATCAGCAGGCCGCACTGGCGCAGCTGCGCCAAATGGCGAGACACCTTGGGCTGAGACTCCTCCAGCGCATAGGTCATCTCACACACGCACAGCGACTGCTCTTTAGCAATCAGCAGCACCAGCATCAGCCGCGTTTCATCACTCAAACACTTAAAGACCTGCAGCGCCTGCAGGCTAGCCGCTTCTCCCACGACACCTTCCCACGCCATGAATTGGAAACATAGTGTACGTCATACGATAGGCAGGCGTTAAGAAGGGACGGACAGCTAACAAATACACACGTAAAAACACCCAAGATGCCAGGTGGCAACGGGCGATAAAATCATTCAGATAGGAAAGGTGATACGCCAATGGCTCCCCGAGCAGGACTCGAACCTGCGACCCAATGATTAACAGTCATTTGCTCTACCAACTGAGCTATCGGGGAACAACAGAAAATCTTTAGCAGAACAGCAGCTTGGCTCCTCGAGCAGGACTCGAACCTGCGACCCAATGATTAACAGTCATTTGCTCTACCAACTGAGCTATCGAGGAACATCATTTGCTGTTGCGTTTGAACCAGAGCCTATCACTTATTAACACTTACTTAAAGCAGTCTAAGCAATTGTGCTAACAAGTGTTTTGGCTCCTCGAGCAGGACTCGAACCTGCGACCCAATGATTAACAGTCATTTGCTCTACCAACTGAGCTATCGAGGAACTGCTCAAACACGGTGCGTAGTATACTGATTGAAACGCTCGGGTCAAGTATCGATTACGGGGGAATGCCTAGCCCCTGGTTTCGTGTATCCGTATAATGCAGGCATTCAACGGCCGCACCAATCGCTGCCCAACCGTTATTTCATTCATCCCTCGTCTCCCCCGACGACCCATAGATGACAGGTACCGATGGCGAAGAAGCTCTTCATCAAAACGCACGGCTGCCAAATGAACGAGTACGACTCCTCGCGTATGGCGGACCTACTCGGCGAATCTCACCAGCTGGAGCTAACCGATAACGAGAAGGAAGCAGATGTGATTCTGCTGAACACCTGCTCGATTCGTGAAAAAGCTCAGGATAAGGTCTACCACCAGTTAGGCCGCTGGAAAAAGCTCAAAGACGCCAATCCGGACCTTGTGATTGGCGTGGGCGGCTGCGTGGCCAGCCAAGAAGGTGAAGCGCTGCGTAAACGCGCTCCTTTCGTAGATATGATTTTTGGCCCGCAAACCCTGCACCGGGTGCCAAAGATGCTCGACGCCCGTGCCAATAATCAAATTGCGGCGGTGGATGTCACCTTCCCCGAAATCGAGAAGTTCGACCACCTGCCGCAACCCAAATCTGATGGTGCCACAGCGTTTGTGTCGATCATGGAAGGCTGCTCTAAGTACTGCACCTTCTGCGTGGTGCCCTACACTCGCGGTGAAGAAGTCTCCCGCCCGTTTGAAGCGGTGATGGATGAAGTCATCCACTTAGCCGACCAGGGCGTGCGTGAAATCAACCTGCTGGGCCAGAACGTGAACGCCTACCGAGGCGACAACGAAGACGGCGACGAGATTGACCTTGCCGAGCTAATCGCCTGCATCGCAGCGGTGGATGGCATCGACCGTATTCGCTTCACCACCTCTCACCCGGTGGAGTTTACGGATAGCTTAGTAGACGCCTATGCGGATATTCCTGAGCTGGTAAGCCACCTGCACCTGCCGGTACAGTCTGGCTCTGACCGTATTCTGAGCGCCATGAAGCGCGGCCACACGGCGGAAGAGTACATCGAGAAGATGGAACGTATCCGCGCTAACCGCCCGGATATCAGTTTCTCCTCTGACTTTATTGTCGGCTTCCCCGGTGAAACAGAAGAGGATTTCGAAGCCACGATGGACCTGATCCACCGTATCGGTTTCGATCACTCGTTCAGCTTTGTTTACTCGGCGCGCCCCGGCACCCCAGCTTCCGGCTTGCCAGACGACACCCCTGAAAGCGTGAAGAAGCAGCGCTTGGCTATTCTGCAGGAGCGCATCCTTCAGCAGGCCGCTCAGATTAGCCGCCGCATGGTGGGCACTACTCAGCGCATTCTGGTTACCGGGTTTTCTCCGAAAGACCCCGGCCAGCTTTCTGGGCGTACCGAGAACAACCGCGTGGTGAACTTCCGCGCTGCCAATCCTACCGAGTTAATCGGCTACTTTGTCGATGTAGAGATCACCGAAGCGCTGCCCAATTCGCTGCGCGCTGAACTCGCCTCTGCCGAGCGTTATTGATCGCTTGCTTATCGTAGGTAATTGCCCCGGCATCGCCGGGGCAGTAAGCTGAGCCTCACACACATCAACTGACGGGTTTCTTACTCTTGAGCCAGCCATCACCTCAGGCCAATCGCATTATCACCCTAAGCCTTGAACCCAATGACCCGCAGCGTCTCGCTAGCCTCTGCGGCCAACAGGACGAGCATCTAAAGCTGATTGAGAGCCGCCTGGATGTGACGTTACGCAACCGTGGCAACGTATTTCAGCTGGCCGGTGCCGCTAACCGTATTAAAGCGGCGGCTAACGTGCTGGAACACCTTTACCGTGAAACCGCCGCCGACGAGCTATCGGCGGATACCGTGCATCTGTTCCTCCAAGAATCCGGGCTTGAAGCCCTGGAAGAGGAAGACGATGGCGAAGGCGGTAGCGATGAAGTCATCATGCGCACGCCGCGCACTATGATTAAGCCACGCGGGCTGAATCAGCAACGCTACGTGCAGAGCATTCGCGAACACGATATCAACTTCGGCATTGGGCCAGCGGGTACCGGTAAAACCTACCTGGCCGTGGCCGCTGCGGTAGAAGCGCTCAATCAGCAAGAAGTGCGCCGCATTCTGCTGGTGCGCCCAGCGGTAGAAGCCGGTGAGAAACTCGGCTTCTTGCCGGGCGACCTTGCTCAAAAAATCGACCCCTACCTGCGCCCGCTGTACGACGCGCTGTATGAAATGATCGGTTTTGAGCAGGTGGCGAAGCTGATCGAGCGTCAGGTGATCGAGATTGCTCCGCTGGCCTATATGCGTGGCCGTACGCTGAACAACTCCTACATCATTCTGGATGAGAGCCAGAACACCACGCCGGAGCAGATGAAAATGTTCCTGACGCGGATTGGTTTTGGTTCCACCGCCGTGATTACCGGGGATATTACCCAGGTCGACTTACCGCGCGGGCAGCGTTCAGGCCTCTCGCAAGTGCTCGACGTGCTCAAAGATACGCCAGGAATCGGCGTGACCCACTTTGCCGCGAAAGATGTGGTGCGCCACCCGCTGGTTCAGCGCATCATTGAGGCTTACGACGAGTTTGAATCCGAGCAGGAAGTTCAAGAGCGCGCCCGCCGCGAAGCACGCCAGCAAGAGCGTGAAGCGCGTATGCAGGCGTTAGAGCGCAATAGCGAACGTTCGGGAGAAGCCTAACGATGAGCGACATCATAATCGACCGGCAAGCGGCGATTGATGAGCCACTGCTACCCTCGCTTGAACAGCTCACCCATTGGGTGGGCTGTGTCTTTTCTCGCCACCCGGATGATGACCGCCTAGAGCTCACCATTCGTTTTGTGGATGAAGAAGAGAGCCAGGCGCTTAACCGTGACTACCGGGAAAAAGATAAGCCCACCAACGTGCTCTCTTTCCCGTTTGAAAACCCACCCGGCATTACCCTGCCGCTGCTGGGCGACCTGATTATTTGCCATGCCGTAGTCGCCCGTGAAGCCGAAGAGCAGCAGAAGCCGCTGGCCCACCACTATGCCCACATGGTCGTACACGGCACCCTGCACCTGATGGGGTACGACCATATCGAAGAGCAGGAAGCCGAAGAGATGGAGCAGCTAGAACGCGAGCTGCTGGCCACCCTTAATATTCCTGATCCTTATCACGTGTAAGCTGCTACCTTGAGCCAAACGTACGTTTAGGGTGGTGTCTGCTGTCACTCAGTGATAAAACGGTCACTTGAAGCGTGGTCACCCATTCGTGACCGCTTCTCCGTACAATATTTTCCGAACTACCTTTTCCGTAACATTCTGTCCGTAACTGAGAGAGATTTGACGCAATGAGCGAAGACCGATCGAGCAACCCCAATCAAAAATCATGGCTCGAGAAACTCTTTGGCGCCCTTTCCGGAGACAATGACGAACCCAGCTCGCGAGACGAGCTGATGACGTTTTTACGCCACACCGCAGGGAAACTGAAGCTGGATCAAGACGCCATCATGATTATTGAGGGCGCGCTTGAGATCAGCGATCAGCAAGTGCGTGAAATCTTGATCCCACGCTCTCAGGTATCGGCGATTACCCTCGACCAAACGTGGGATGACTACCTACCGTTGATCCAAGAGACCGGCCATTCGCGCTACCCGGTGGTGGGCGAAAACCTGGACGACGTAAAGGGCATCCTGCTGGTCAAAGACCTGCTGCCGCTGCTGTCGCAATCGCAAGAGAGCCGCGATGCGTTCAAGCTGGAAGACGTGCTGCGCCCTGCCATGTTTATTCCTGAGTCAAAGCGTTTGAACACGCTGCTCAAAGAGTTCCGCGAAACCCATAACCATATGGCGATCGTGGTGGATGAGTACGGCGGCACAGCGGGCATCATCACCATTGAAGATATTCTTGAGCAGATTGTCGGGGATATCGAAGATGAGCATGATACCGATGAAGAGGACGATATCCGCACGCTGGAGAACGGCCACTTCGCGATTCGCGCCCTCACCCCGATTGAAGATTTCAACGAGCGCTTTGGCACCGAATTCTCTGATGACGAATTCGATACGGTGGGCGGCCTTGTGATGCAGCAGTTTGGTCATCTGCCAGGCCGAGGCGAGCACACCAGCTTAGGCGGCTGGCGGTTTGTGATTCTGAACGCCGATAACCGCCGGATACGTCTACTTGAGGCCTATCGCGATAGCGAACCTACGGAAGACGAAAGCCAAGACGACTAGCCTGTCGCCCTCACCTTGCCTACCTCACACTGTTGATAGGATATCGTTATGGGGTTCACACCCACGTTGACGTTTCAGCTGCTAGCCGCCTTAGTGGCTGGCGGCTTTACCACGCTTACCGCTTCCCCGTTTGAGCTTTGGTGGCTTGGCCCTGTGGCCATTGGCCTGCTGTATGTCGGGCTGCATACCTTAAGCCCTGGCCAAGCCGCGTTAAAAGGCTGGCTGTATGGCGTGGCGCTGTTTGCTAGCGGCACCTCATGGGTTTACGTATCGATTCACGACTACGGCTACACCGGTGTGCCGCTCGCGGTCTTTTTAACCGCGCTGTTTGTGAGCGTGCTGGCGCTCTTCTTTGCGGGCACGTTCTGGCTCTACCGCCGCTTCATCGGCCCCCGCTGGGCGCTGCTCACCTTTGCTGGTGCGTGGGTGCTGGGCGAGGTGCTGCGCACTTACTTGTTCACCGGCTTTCCCTGGCTGTTGGTGGGGTCCAGCTACGTGGATTCTCCGCTGGCCAGTTGGGCACCCGTTGGAGGTGTGTACTTACTCTCGCTGCTGGTGGTGCTTACCGGCACGTTAGGGGCGGAACTGCTGCGCCGCCAGTGGTGGGCAGCGCTACCGCTGGCCGCTATCTGGCTAGCTCCTTTCGTACTGCCAAGCCAGTGGACAACGCCGGTAAGAGAACCCACTCGCGTCGCGCTGCTGCAGGGCAACCTGCCCCAGCTGTTAAAATGGACGCCTGAAGGCCAGCGCACCGCTGCGAATATTTACAGCGACTTAACCCGCGAAGTGGCGGATGAAGCGGATCTGATCTTATGGCCTGAAACCGCGCTACCCATGATTGATAGCCAAGCACGGCCAGTGCTTGAGCGCGTGCAGGCCAACCTGCCGCCAGAAGCCGCCCTGTTGACCGGCATCGTTCAGCTAGATGAGAATAACCGCTACTTTAACAGCGTGATTGGCGTAGGCGACGTGGAAGGCAGCTACCAGAAAGAGCACCTGGTGCCGTTTGGGGAGTACCTGCCGCTAGAGAGCCTGCTGCGCGGGACCATCGACTTCTTTGACCTGCCGATGTCCAGCTTTAGCAAAGGCGCATCGGAGCAGGTGCCGATGCAAGCAGCAGGAGTGGCGATCGGTAACGCCATTTGCTACGAAATCATCTACCCACAGCTCGTCGCACAGCGGGCCGCCGATAGCGGCGTGATCGTGACGGTTTCCAACGACACTTGGTTTGGTGCCTCCATTGGCCCGCACCAGCACCTGCAAATGGCCCGCCTGCGTGCGCTGGAAAATGGCCGCTACGTAGTTCGCGCTACCAGCAACGGCATCACCGCCATTATTAACCCCCGTGGCGAACTGGTAGACCGCGCCCCACAGTTTGAAACCACCTACCTCACGGGCGAATTCTACGCCATGGAAGGGCTCACCCCGTTTACCCGCATGGGCAGCCTGCCCATTTGGCTACTCGCTGGGCTGTTCCTGCTGCCGGGGTTTGTGCGTCGGCGTTGATGCCAACAGCACCTCGGCCATGAAAAAGCCCCCTGCCACATTCGTGGCAGGGGGCTTCGTTTTAGGCGGCTTCTTAAAAAGCCGTCTGCTAAGCGCCGGATTAAGTGCTGCTGGGGATTTCCCCTAGCACCTCGGGAATCGTCATCCGCACATAGCGGCCCGGCGCGGGTTCGATCACTGTTAGCTCCCCTTCCCCTGGCTGGCGGGCAGGTACCAGTTTCTTCGGGTCTGTATCCACGTAGCCGTTGTCGGTCATCCAGGCTTGCCAATGGGGCCACCAGGAGCCTTCGTTAAACGTGGCGCCTTCCATCCACTCCTCGTGGGTCTCGGGCAGCGTGTCGTTGGTCCAGTAGCCGTACTTGTTTTTATGGGGCGGGTTCACGATACCGGCAATATGCCCAGAGCCGCCCAGCACGAAGGTTACCGGGCCTTTGGGTAGCAGTGCACCGTAGTAGGTACTGTTCCACTTGGCGATATGGTCTTCTTTGGTGGAGACAAAGTAGCTGGGGGTTGAGACTTTGCGCAGGTCGATTTTGACCCCGTCTAGCTCGATACCAGCGGGCTCTACCAAGCGGTTTTCCAGATACATATGGCGCAGGTACCAAGCGTGGGTGCCTGCCGTCAGGTTGGTGCCATCAGTATTCCAGTAGAGCAAATCGAAGGCGGCGGGAGTCTCGCCCTTCAGGTAGTTATTGATATAGAACGACCAGAACAGATCATTTTCCCGCAGCAGGTTGAAGGTGTAGGCCATGGAGCGGCCATCCAGGTAGCCCTTCATCTGCATGGTTTGCTCAATACCCTGCACCACGCGCTCGTTCAGGAACACGCCGATATCGCCCGGATCGCGGAAGTCCTGCAGCGTGGCCATGTAAGTGACCGACTTCACCTTGCGGCCACGGCGCGTGCTGGTGAGATACGCCACGGTGGAGGCGGTCAGCGTGCCGCCTACGCAGTAGCTCAGCAGGTTGACTGACTTCTCGCCGCAGGCCTGCTCAATCGCTTCCATCGCACTGATGGGGCCCATCTGCATATAGTCGGCCCAGGTAATATCGCGCTGTTCGGGGCCAGGGTTACGCCAGGAGATCAGAAATACCGTGTGGCCTTGATCCACCAACCACTTCACCAGCGAGTTATCTTGCCGCAGGTCCAGAATGTAGTACTTATTGATCCAGGGCGGCACAATCAGCAGCGGTGTTTTAAAGGTGTTTTCGGTGGTTGGCGTGTACTGAATCAGCTGAATCAGTTCGTTTTCATACACCACAGAGCCAGGCGTTACCGCAATGTTCTCGCCCACGCCAAAGGCGCTGCGGTCGGTCATGCGTACGTTGATGCCTTCCGCTGAGTTGGCTAAATCTTCCCGTAGCCGAGTGAGGCCATCGACGAGATTCTGCCCCTTGGTTTCCAGGGTGCGGCGCATCACTTCTGGGTTGGTGGAGACGAAGTTGGTAGGCGACATCGCATTCACCAACTGGCGCGCGTAGAACGTTAAGTTGCGCTTGAGGGTAGGGTCTACATCCAGGTCGTTAATCAGCTCTTCGACCATCTGCGAAAACAGCAAATACTGCTGCATGATCGCCATGTAGTAGGGGTCTGTAGTCCAGGCCTCATCTTTAAAACGGCGGTCGTTCTTGGGCGGCGTTATCAAGGGTGCCACCTGCTCACCGGCCATGGTGCGTACACCCTGCTGCCACAGCAACCACTGGTCTTGCATCAAGCGCGACTGGGTTTGCCACAGCAAATTCGGGTTACTCATCAGCGAACGAGCAGCGGCTTCAAAGCTTTCGCGCATGTCGCTATAAACGGAGTCAGCGGCTTCGCTGGGCGCCATACGTGACAGCAGGTCCTCTAGCAGACCTTTGTACTGTTCACTTATGTCGTCAAGCTGTGCCTTCCATGCCTCCATATCTTGCTGGGACAACGGTTGAGACGGCATTTTCCACCCTGACTGCATACGACTTTCCCCCTCACCAACTGAGCAATGGTTGCCCTGGCAACACGCTTAAGAACGCTGTAAAAGAACGCGGCGCCTCAAAGGCGCCGCGGACACTACTGACGATTAGCTTTTACGAGACGACTGGCTTGAGGCCTTCGCGGGCTGTTCACCCTTGGCTGTAGCGCTCACTTGTTCGCTCATTTTTTGTCCGGCTTCGCTAAACAGCTTTTCCATTTCAGATTTGAACTGCAAGCTCATCTCGCTCATCACCCGTGCGTCTTCCTGCATCTGCTGAGAAAGCTCGTTCATCATTTCCGCTTGCTTGGTACCGAAATCGCGCAGGCTCTCGGCATCATTAATTTCTGTCGCGCTGCGGATGCGCTCGGTGCCCATCTGGCTGTAGCGTTTCATCGCTTCCAGCTGGTACTGGGTCATTTTTTCCATGTTATTGAGCATCAGCGAGTTCATCTTGCGCATCGGCTCAAACATCTGGCGAGTTTGGGCGTTAAAGGCGTCCATCATTTTGTCTTGCATTGTGGTTGCTCCTGTCTCTCATTCCTTGGCATGAGCCTGGAGTGGCTCATCACATCGCAAATTGCTGCACTGCAAAAAGAGTAATGCTTAGCATGCTGCTTTGCAACAAGGAGCTTCCTACGGCCCCTCTGCATACCCTACAGCCGCCTCTGACTCAGCCTCACAGTGCCACGTATTTGATAGCGCCTTTATCGCCTACTCTTTGGCGCGAGAGCGAGAAGAGGCCGTGGCTTTCGCCTTGGTACTTTTCTCGTTTGCCGCTGACGATGGTTCGCTATCTTGGGTGCCGTTACTGGCACCACCCGTATGGGCACTACCGGCCTGACGCAGCATATCCAGCATCATTTGCTGATAGGTGCCAAAGTTAGCAAGCCCCTGTGAAAGCCCCTGCTGCATCATGGGTTGCTGCAGGAAAGGGCGCATTAAGCTCATGGGGTCATAACCTTCTACCCCTGATTCCATCTGCCGCTGAATATTATCCAGCAGGCTCTGCTGGAACGCCTCTACATCCGGCAACCCTAGCGACTGCCGAAACTCAGCCGGCGTCAGGTCAAACTCAACGTTAATTTTCATAGGCGACTCCTTAACCGTCTTCCTTGAGTGTAGCAGCGAACCACTCAGCACACCTTGGCGTTATCGCTGACCTAATCGCGGTGTATCAACGCTAACATCAGCGTTTTGGCCCCGGTGGCGCAGCCAATGATCCAACAGCGTAATCGCCATCATGGCTTCGGCAATGGGCGTCGCTCGAATGCCCACACAAGGGTCGTGACGCCCTTTGGTAATCACTTCGACTGGTTCACCATGGACATCAATGGAGCGGCCCGGCGTGGTAATGCTGGAGGTAGGTTTCAGTGCCAACCGAGCCACAATGGGCTGCCCGCTGGAAATACCACCCAGCACGCCGCCCGCGTGGTTGGAGAGAAAGCCTTCCGGTGTCATCTCGTCGCGGTGTTCGCTGCCGCGCTGAGCAATACAGCCAAAGCCCGCGCCAATCTCGATCCCTTTTACCGCATTAATGCTCATCAAACCGTGCGCTAGGTCAGCATCCAGACGGTCGAAGACTGGCTCGCCCAGGCCCACGGGTACGCCATCGGCAATTACGGTAATTTCCGCGCCCACGGAGTCTTGGTCCCGTCGCAGTTGATCCATGTAGCTTTCCAGCTCGGCTACTTTATCGGGGTCGGGGCAGAAGAAGGCGTTCTGGTCGACGGCTTCCCAGGTTTTGAAGTCGATCTTGATCGGGCCGAGCTGGCTCATGTAGCCGCGAATTTGAATGCCCTGTGCCGCCAGCACCTTTTTGGCAATGGCACCCGCCGCCACGCGCATGGCGGTTTCGCGGGCGCTGGAACGGCCGCCACCCCGGTAGTCCCGGTGGCCATACTTGTGGTGGTAGGTGTAGTCCGCGTGGGCGGGGCGGAACTGGTCTTTGATCTTAGAGTAATCTTTCGAGCGCTGGTCGGTATTCTCAATCAATAAGCCAATCGAGGTGCCGGTGGTTTTGCCTTCAAACACGCCGGAAAGAATGCGCACCTGATCCGGCTCTTTGCGCTGGGTGGTGTGGCGCGAGCTGCCGGGGCGGCGACGGTCTAAATCGCCCTGCAGGTCCTCTTCGCTAATCGCAATGCCAGGAGGGCAACCATCCACAATGGCCCCTAATGCGGGGCCGTGGCTTTCGCCAAAAGTGGTGACGGTAAACAGTTTGCCAAACGTATTGCCAGACATGGGCGTTAATTCCTCACGCAAAAGACGCCGCATGGGCGTCGAGTTCAGCGGCGCTCAGGGCAAACACGCCCTGGCCGCCACGCTCGAATTCAAGCCAGATAAAGGGCACCTCGGGGAAGGCAGCCTCCACATGGCGGTCAGAGTTGCCAACTTCAACAATCAGCCAGCCCTCTGAAGTTAGGTGCTCGCGGGCCTCGCGCAGAATACGCCGCACGATATCAAGACCGTCGCTGCCCGCGCCCAGCGCTAGGGCTGGCTCATGGCGAAATTCGGCGGGCATCGTGGCTAAGTCGCGCTCATCCACATAGGGCGGGTTGGAAACGATCAGGTCAAAGCGCTGCCCTTCCAGGCCGTTGAACACGTCCGATTCCACGGCGCGCACGCGGTCGCCGACATCGTGGCGGGTAATATTCTGCCGTGCCACGGCCAAGGCATCCTGGCTGATATCCGCCAGGGCCACTTCGCAGGTCGGCAGCACCAGCGCCGTGGCGATGCCAATGCAGCCGGAGCCGGTGCATAAATCCAGCACGCGGGCGGGTGGTTCTTCTGGAAACCAGGCCGCAAAGCCATCTTCGATCAGCTCGGCAATCGGCGAGCGGGGAATCAGCACGCGCTCATCCACGTTAAACGGGTAGCCTGCAAAGAAGGCCTCTCCCAGTAGATAAGGCAACGGGCGGCGCGTGGTGACACGCTCCCGGGCTAAGCGAATAATCCGCTCGCGCTCAACTGGCAGCAGCCGCGCATCCAGCACGGCGGGGTCGACGTTCCAAGGCAGGTGCAGCGCGCCTAAGCAGAGCGCGACCGCCTCATCCCAGGGTGACTGCGTGCCGTGCCCATAGTGCAACCCCGCCAGATAGAATTCGCTGGATACCCAGCGCAAATAGTCCCGCAGTGTGTAAAGATCGCTTATCAGCGCCGTATCAGGCAGTGATAGCGTTGAGGGGGAGGACTCATCAGAGAGGTGCGTGGTCACAAGGGCTCCTGGCGTCAAAAGTTCGTTGGGGGATTGTACCTTTGACGCTGCCCGGTTCACAGCAGCGCCAAGCTCGCTATACTGTCTCGCCTTAGCGTTTTTTTATCCACCGCCCCTTTTTTCACCACTACTTAGTTGATTCGAGCCGACCATGACGCGACACCTGCCCAACGATGACGATATCAGTGCCTTTCGCCAAGCGCTGCAGGCGGCAGGCGTACGCCGTATTGCCACCAACCAAGCCGACCCCGGTAAGCCCAAACGCCAGTCAGACGCCAGCGAAGCGCGCCGCCGAGCGGCGGTAGAGAGCAATACACTGCAAACCAGCGGGCGCACGTCTGATGGTCGGGTGGAAGCCGTACGGCCATCAGAGTATTTAGAGTTCAGCGTGCCCGACCTGCCCTGGCGCACGTTTAGCCAGTTGAAGCGCGGCCAAATGGCCTGGCAGGCAGGGCTAGACCTTCACGGCTATACCCTGGAAGAGGCGCGGTTAGAGCTAGAGAGCTTTCTTCGCGATGCCGCAGGCCAAGGGCTGCGCTGTGTGCTGGTGGTGCATGGCAAAGCCTGGGGCACCACCTCTGATTTCCCGGTACTGAAAAGCCACACCAATGCGTGGCTGCGCGAGTGGCCCGGCGTGCTGGCGTTCTGCTCTGCCACGGATATCGATGGCGGCACCGGGGCGGTGTATATTTTGCTGCGCAAACGCGGGCAGTAATTCATGTTGTTTACTTAGTAGCGTCAGAGGCAATGCTAGGCATGCGCCGCTCCAAGGCTTCATCGGCCAAGTGGCGGCCTAAGCGGATGAGCTCCTTCGCCCGGTGAAACTCGTAGGTGCTGCATACCGTTTTAGGAATTTCGATCAGCACGTCCGGTGGGTAGCCGGCTACCTTATATTTCGCCAGCGCTGCCTGGGTAATATCAAACGATTCCAGAATCATATCCAGCTTGCCCCACTCGCGCTTGCCGCGCAGGTCTACTGTTTCATCGTCGTCGCTCTCTTCACTGCTGCCGCCTAGGCCACCCCATAGCCGCCGCGTGGTCGCGCGCACCTCCTCCATCCAGCCGCCAATATTGGCGTCGCGATCCCGCTCCAGGGCGGTGCGGCTGTCGCTACTCTCTTCTTGTGGCAGCAGCTCCTCCAGCGTGACCGGCTGCGGGCTGTGCGCGGTGACGTTCACCGCCACCACGAAATCCGCCTCATGGGCAGCCAACACTGGCATCATTGGCAGCGGGTTGAGTAACCCGCCATCCACCAGTACCTGTTCGCCAATGTGCACGGGGGTAATCACTCCTGGCACCGCAATCGAGGCGCGAATGGCGCGTAGCAGCGGGCCGTTTTGAAACCATACTTCCCGCTGGCGCACGAGGTCGGTGGCCACGGTGGTCACTGGAATGGGCAGGTCTTCAATCAGCCGGTCGCCCACTAGCTCCTCCAGCTTGCTCATCACTTTGTTGGCACGCATCGCCCCCATGGGGCTCCAGGTCACATCGACCAGCTTGAGCACGCCCAAGTAATCAAGGTTACACACCCACTCCCGGTACTCCGGCAGCTTGCCCGAGGCGTAAATGCCGCCGATCAGCGCCCCCATGGAGCATCCGGCAATCGAAATAATCTCGAAACCACGCGCCTCCAGCGCTTCAATCACGCCAATATGCGCATAGCCCCTGGCACCGCCGCTACCGAGCACCAGCGCTACTTTATTGCCACCGCCCGGCGTCCTCCCCGTTAATTGGCTGACCACGTTCTGCCCCTCCTTTGTGGCATGGCGTCTCATACGCACGCGCTTTTCTTTCGATGCGACGTTAACTGGCCGTGCAGCCTTCTAAGCAAATCACCTCGGCCACACGCTCAACGGCCTGTGGTTCCAAATGCAGATGGTGACCACCTGCCAGCACGTGCCGGGTGAGCCGCGGCACCGCCTGCCTTGCCTGGGCTGCCCAGGCGCGCTCGCCCAAAATCCCTTGCTCTCCTTCTATTAATAGCACGGGGGCTTGGATCTCAGCCA
>Ga0208450_1000832_pt1 | contig 15557 bp, 12 predicted proteins | sample MalvireepMed_908_FD_184249 | JGI IMG/M metagenome (GOLD analysis project Ga0208450, IMG submission 184249) | Marine viral communities from the Global Malaspina Expedition - Malaspina viral metaG DeepMed_908 (SPAdes) (version 2) | ecosystem: Environmental > Aquatic > Marine > Oceanic | place... | reverse complement strand
ACGACAATAGCACTTTAGCAGTAGAAGAAAACTTATCCTCTACTGCGTCATCCAATTCTATCGAGACACTCACTACCGAGCTAGATGATTTCGACTTCGATTTAACTGATTCGCAGCCTATTAAGAATGAGCCAAGCACGACTGAAACTGACTCTCCTTTGATGTTCGATGACGAGACGCCTTTTGAGGAAGATTTTAGTCTCGATGATTCTATCTTCGAAGACGCAGCCACGACAGCTAGCCCAGTCGTCACAGAGGACAAAGCAGATAATACAGACTTTGCGGCGCAGTTTGCCGCGGATTTTGACTTCGTTAATGATTTAGATAATCAACAAATCACTCTAGACTTAGCAGCAAAATATTTGGAGCTTGGTGAATACGATAGCGCCAAACGTTTACTCAGCGAAGTTATTGCGCAAGGCAGTAGCGCTCAACAGGCTCAGGCACAAACGCTATTAGAGCGCACTGTATAAAGTGATAGGCGGCTTGGTTTAATAGAGCCATACCGCCTTACTTTTCTTTTTTATCGTCATCTCATCAACGGTTTTTAATAACATTTTGCGACTTAAATATGGCTTCACGTTCCACATTATCATCTCTCAACTCGCAGTCTGTACAGCTGATTTATGCAGGCGGCACCTTTGGCAGTTATGGGCGGCCACTAGCGCCGCTTGCCGCCGAAGTGTTCTTACCCGCCTTACAGCAACTTGTCACTGAGCACGATGATGCCGCTTTTTTACCTAAGCTGTGTTGGTTAGATAACTCGCTTATCAAAGACAGTAGCCAATTAACGCCAAGCGACTTTGTACATTTTTATACGCTGTTACTCTCGGCCTATCAAGCTGGCGAGCGCCAGTTTGTGCTGATCACAGGGACTGACACCTTAGGCTACTTAGGAGCGTTTTTGGCAGAAGCTTTTGCCGGTTCTGACATCAGTATTACTCTCACAGGCAGCATGCGTCCACTACTAGATAGCGAAGAGCTGCACGCTTATAAAATCGACAGCCACGGTGATGCTTGGGATAATTTTCGTGAGGCTCTGCGCTTAGCAGCAGCGGGGCAATCAGGGGTGAAGATATGTTTTGGCGGTGAGTCTTGGCCGGCGCAAACGGTGCAAAAGATTCATAGCCATGATTTTATGGCCTTTACCGGTCATCACCGCGCCGCCTATCCCGATAATAGCTATATAGATAAGCTGACAGATACTCGACGGCGGCATTGGCTTGATGACCAACAACAAGTTTTGGCAGCGGTACAAAATCAGCCACAGCACGCTCATGTTCATGCGCTTTACTGCTTGCCTAACGATCCAAGCGTGCTCAGCGAGCAGTTACAAGCGCTGCTGTCAAAACCGCCATGCGCCATCATCTTATTAGGGTTTGGCAGCGGTAACGTACCTTACTCGCCGCAGCTTGCCGAAGCGCTACAAGCGGCTTATAAACAAGGCCATATGGTAGTCTGCGCAAGCCAATGCCCATTTGGCGGCGTGAGTAGCAGTTACGCCGCGGGCAGCTGGCAATATGATTATCACGTCATCGCTGGTGGACGCCTCACTCTCTCTGCGATCTACGCGCGCCTACTGTGGTTATTGCTACGTTACGACACCCCTGCCCGTAGACGTCAGCGCTGGACTTATAGCGTTAACCAAGCAGGAACTTCTACGAGTCGTCAGCGCTAAACAATCCCAAACTCATAAAATAAGCTTAAGCACCTCAACCATTATGACCGACTCTTTAGCAGATAACGCTCAGCCAATAGTGCCGCAAGACGAGCTAATCCAACACACCGATGAAGACACTCCTACTTACACTTTAGCGATAGCTATCGAGTTTTTGGGGACTCATTATTATGGCTGGCAACGACAAAAAGAGGTTTTAGGCGTCCAGCAAGTCCTAGAGGCTGCTATTAGCAAAGTCGCTAACGAGACAGTAGAAGTGGTCGCCGCAGGACGCACCGACTCTGGGGTACACGCAAGTAACATGGTCGCTCACTTTGTCACTCGAGCCTACCGACCGACCCATAATTGGCTGCGCGGTGTCAATAGCTTATTACCCGATGATATTGCACTACGCTGGATTCAGCCGATGCCAAGCGATTTTCATGCGCGCTTTAAGGCCATCGCTCGGCGTTATCGCTATGTTACGCTCAATCAAGACACGCGCCCGGCTATCTTAAACCACCAAGTGACTCACATTCATCAGCCACTTGATCTAGCCGCAATGCAAAAGGCTGCTGCAGACATAGTAGGAACGCATAATTTTACAAGTTTTCGCGCCGCAGCTTGCCAGTCCAATCAGCCGGTGCGTACCATCAGTCATGCCAAGCTCTTTGCTCATGGCGCCTTTATTGTATTTGATATTCAAGCCAATGGCTTTTTGCATCATATGGTACGTAACTTAATGGGTACGCTGTACGCTATCGGCCGTCACGAGCTGCAGCCGGACGACCTCTTAGCTATTTTAGCGCAAAAAGATCGTACGATTGCCCCGCCGACCGCTGCTGGTGATGGACTTTATTTTATAAAAGCGTATTACCCCGAAGAGTACGAGTCGCTGCTCCCAAAAGAGCCATTGACTCCAATTTGGCTCAATCTGCCAGATTAATTTTTTAGATATTCAAGCTCAATTATAATTTGACATACATAACCACTAAACGCTGTCAAGCAAAAACCCGTTGCCATATTGCTTTAATCGCTAAACTTACGTATAATATTGGCTTATTTTTCATTGATTGATATAAATTATGGCTAAAAAAGACGATATTATCGAGTTTGAAGGCGAAGTCATCGATACCTTGCCAAACACTCTGTTTAAGGTTCGTTTAGAAAACGGACACGAAATCATTGCCCATATCTCTGGCAAAATGCGTAAGCATTACATCCGTATTTTGACTGGTGATAAAGTCAAAGTCGAGATGACGCCTTATGACTTGACCAAAGGTCGTATTACTTATCGTGGTAAGAACTAAACTGCTTACTTCGTATGACCTCTAAGTTTTAATCTAGTCTAGAGAATTAAGCACGCTTAGCATCTCTTGTCAGGCAAAAAAAATACCGCTAATAATTGTACTAGCGGTATTTTTTTGCCTAATATTCTAGCTTAAAGATTCAATCAATCTGACTTGTCATAAAATCACTTAAACTCTACTGTAGCGTCATCGTCGATAACTCCTAACAAAGATAACGCGTCCCAGTTGGTCAAACGCACGCAGCCTGCTGAGGCTTGGCGACTAATGCGATCAGGATCTGGCGAACCATGAATGCCATAAGACGGCTTTGACAAGCCAATCCAAACCTTGCCTACTGGGTTATTAGGACCTGGCGGAATAATAAACTTCTCTCCGTTATCGCCAGTATAAGTATAGTTGGGGCCATTGACTTTCACTTTTACTTCATGCGTACCCGTTGGTGAAGGCGTAGCAGTGCTGCCGACTGTCGTGGGATAGCTAGCTACAAGATTGCCTTGGTCATCATAGGCATAGAGAGTTTCAGTAGTTTTATCGGCGACCACACGGCTGACCGGCGTTGTATTAGGATTGCCCGGATTATAGACGGTGATGGTCTCGCCAGCATTAAAGCTAGCCTTTGGATTTAGAGACTTCAGGTAGCTGTCACTCATATGAAACTTCTCAGCTAATGCCTCAAGCACGGATTCATAATACATGCCCTCGAGATTAGACTTGGCTTCTGCGCCAGCTGGAATCGTGGTCGTTTTGATATTGACATCATTAGGGGTTAATTTATAGCGCACTAGTACAGGTTGACGGGTTAATGCCTCACTCGCTGTCAGTGCATCCCAAGTTTCGGTATTTAATTGGTCAGTGACGCTCAAACCATTAGCCTTTTGAAACGCTTGCATTGCTTTACGAGTGTTCTTGCCCCAGTACCCATCTACTGAGCCGACGCCGCTATGGTGCCAATTTAATAGCGCTTGCAAGCGAGTGCCAACTTCACGATCTATCTTCTCCCCCTCTTTCCAATTAACACGGTTTATTTTTTTTGTAGATTTTGATAGTCCCTCTGTCGTATACTTAATGGTTGGTAGTAGCTCGTTAAGAGACTCAGCTGTCGCTTTACTTGCTGCTTTATCACTATTTATCTTTTGACTGACGCCATTAGTAACGGGGCTAACATCGCTGTTAGTTGCCGCTAGCGCTGGACTCATTAGTAGCACAGTAGATAGACTGCTCGCTAGCATGGCACTGGTAATTTTGGTTAATTGAGACATAGTTTCCTCTAATATTCAATATAGTCTTATAGTAACTTTTTATTATTGTGAAAGTATTTACTAATATAAATACTTCAATAATAATGCCATAGCGCCCTGTTAGCATATAAGCCCATTATGTTAATAGCGGTCTACTCATATAGTATCTATGTAAATATAACAACTATGTAAAATCTACGTAAAAAACTGCTTACTTAGTAAATATATTAATAAGCTCTTTTGGACAAAAAAAACCTATAAATCGGCAAACGATTTATAGGTTAAATGAGAGATAAAAATCCATAAATATGGACTAGCACTTAAAAACAGTTATAGCAGTTTGGCCAATACCGCCTCGCCCATCTGACGACAGCCCACTTGCGTCAGGCCACTTTCGCTGTTATCCAAGATATCAACCGTACGTAGACCATCATCCAACACATCGCTGACCGCTTGCTCTATCGCTTGTGCAGCGGTCTCTTGCTTAAAAGTATAGCGTAGCATCATAGCTACCGATAGAATCGTCGCTAAGGGATTGGCTTTATCTTGTCCAGCGATATCAGGAGCCGAGCCATGACAAGGCTCATACATACCTTTACCGTCCTCATCGAGGCTCGCTGATGGCAGCATCCCAATAGAGCCTGTGAGCATAGCCGCTTCATCCGATAAAATATCGCCGAACATGTTGCCGGTGACCATGACATCGAACTGTTTGGGATCCTTTATGAGCTGCATACAAGCGTTGTCAGCGTACATGTGCGACAACTCAACATCGCTATAATCCGCTTCTTGCATCTTAATCATCGTCTGCTTCCACAGCTCAGTCACCTCTAACACGTTGGCTTTATCAACTGAACAAATCTTAGCCGGCTTGCCGCTGGATTGGGCGCGAGTCTGCGCCATCTCGAACGCGACTTTGCCGATACGCTCAATCTCGCTGGTGCTATACACCATAGTGTTGTAGCCCTGCTGCTCGCCGTTGTCTAAAGTACGGATGCCGCGCGGTTCACCAAAATAGATACCACCCGTCAGCTCACGGACGATTAATAAGTCAAGCCCTGAGATGATATCGGCTTTGATACTCGAAGCATTCGCTAGCTGCGGATATAGTTTGGCGACACGCAAATTAGCAAACAGACCAAGCTCACTGCGAATCTTGAGCAAACCACGTTCAGGACGTTTACTGCGCTCAATGTTATCCCACTTAGGGCCACCAACTGCGCCTAACAGTACAGCGTCGGCTGCACGAGCCTGCCTTAAAGTCTCCTCGGGCAACGGCTCACCAGTCGCATCAATCGCCGCACCGCCAAGAAGCCCCGACTCCAGAGTAAAGCCCAAATCGAATTTATCATTGGCCGCTTTTAGGACATCGATAGCTTGAGTCATAATCTCAGGACCGATGCCATCGCCTGCTAGTGTCAATATAGTCGCCATACTTTTCCTTGTCTTTGAATATTGTAATAAAACTAGAGCTTGTCAAAACTTAGTTATTTGTGGAAATCGGAGGTTTTAATAATTGCGATAAAACGTTATAAAGGGATTTAACTGGTCACCGTATCATCAAACACGCCAGTTTCTACAAACTCGCCTTGACGCTCAGTATCAACTTGCTTACAAAAACGACGCTCAATAGTGCCATCTTGAATAAGCTCTATGCATAGAGGGTTCGGCGATGCACTCGTTAATAAGCTACTGTCTTTTTGTTGAGATTGAACTTTATAAGCGCGCAGCTGATAAGTACCCGCAACGAACTCGTGAATAACCGTGAAACGCTCGACGTATTCTAAGTTATTTTCAGGATAAAAGTTCACTTGTACTTCGCGCTTGATAGGTGTTACTCGGGCGTAATAATTAGTCAAACCGGAGATGCCAGACGCTGATAACGGCACCAGCTTAACAGCTTTAGTATCGACTAGTGGCACTTTATCTTTGTCAGGTTTTACTATTACAATGTTACGGTCAACAGGCTGATGCGTCTCTTCTGCAATAGTCGGCGTTTGATCGATGCGAGTAATCTCACAGTGATAAGTACCTACACAAGCGATATTAGTCTCGCCTGCCACCGGGTAAATCTTGCCAGACCAATTGTCAGCACTATCAGCAGCTTCTATCTGATGATAGCCTGTAAAAAGCTGACAACTTGATAACAGTGCACTCATAGCGAAAGTGGCACCAACATAAGCGGCAAAACGTGTTTTTTTCATAATGACGGCTACTTTTTGTAAATGATAAAGTTGCTTTTATAATAGCTATCTTGCCGCCATAACTCAACACAGTATTGCTCACTGTATAACTATTATTAACGCTGGTATAAATAAGTAAATAGCCTTAAGAGTGTTAAATACTCATAAGACGCTACTGCCGATAGAGCATCGCCTAGAAATTTCAGTTAAGCATGCACTTGATTAAATATCCAAGGCGTCTTTTGCATCATTTTATGCTCATAGTCTTTGATAGCATCGCTTTGTTGCAAGGTTAGACCGATATCATCTAGACCATTTAACAAACAATGCTTGCGAAACTCATCGACCTCAAACGCATACTCTTCTCCTGTCGGGGTGATGACCACTTGGCGCTCTAGATCAGCGGTCAGCTCATAGCCCTCATTCGCTTGCGTGGCTTGCATAAGCGTATCGACAATAGCTTCATCTAAAATAATGGGCAGCATTCCGTTCTTAAAGCAGTTATTATAAAAGATATCGGCAAAGCTTGGCGCAATCACCGTACGAAAGCCGTATTCTGAGAGGGCCCATGGCGCATGCTCGCGACTAGAGCCACAACCAAAGTTTTTACGCGCAAGCAAAATCGTTGCGCCTTGATAGCGGGGCTGATTTAAGACAAAATCAGGGTTGATCGGGCGTTTACTATTATCTTGCCCCGGAAACCCTTCGTCCAAATAGCGCCAATCGTCAAATAAATTGACGCCAAAACCGGTGCGCTTAATAGATTTTAAAAACTGCTTAGGGATAATCTGATCGGTATCAACGTTTGAGCGGTCTAAAGGGCATACAATGCCCGTTTGAATATTATAAGCTTGCATAGTTTTTCCTATAAATAACTATCGAATGTTAGAAGAGTAATCGATTATCCTCTTCTAAAAAGTACGCACATCGACAAAGTGACCCGCCAATGCGGCCGCTGTCGCCATCGCTGGACTCACTAAATGCGTGCGCCCGCCATTGCCTTGACGGCCCTCAAAGTTACGGTTAGAGGTCGACGCGCAGTGCTCACCGGGCTCAAGCTTATCGGCATTCATCGCCAAACACATTGAGCAACCAGGCTCGCGCCACTCAAACCCTGCATCAGTAAATAGCGTATCTAAGCCCTCAGCTTCCGCCTGCAATTTGACTTGCCCGGAGCCAGCAACGACGATCGCTTCTTTGACGCTATCAGCGACCGTGCGCCCTTTAATTACTGCTGCCGCATCACGCAAATCTTCAATACGCGAGTTGGTACAAGAGCCGATAAAAATACGATCAAGATGAATATCTGTGATCGGCTGACCTGCCTTGAGTCCCATATAACGGTATGCGCGCATCCAGCCCTCTTCTTGAGTGGCATCTGCCGCTTGCTCTGGCGTCGGAACGGACCCCGTGACATCAACGACCATCTCAGGAGAGGTGCCCCAAGAGACTTGCGGGGCAATCTGGCTACCATCAATCTCAACGACAGTATCGAACACCGCATCAGCATCTGAATACAAAGTACGCCAGTAGCGCTCTGCTTGCTGCCACTGCTCACCAGTGGGTGCGTAAGGACGACCTTTGACATAATCGATGGTAGTATCATCAACTGCCACCATGCCAACGCGCGCGCCTGCTTCAATCGCCATGTTACAGACCGTCATCCGGCCCTCCATGCTCATCTCTTCAAAGACCTGACCGGCAAACTCGATAGCGTGACCGTTGCCGCCGGCGGTACCGATCTTCGCGATAATCGCGAGCACCACATCCTTTGGCGTCACCCCAGCACCAAGCTCACCGGTGACACGGATCTGCATATTTTTCATTTTTTTGGTGATCAGGCACTGCGTCGCTAAGACATGCTCAACCTCAGAGGTCCCGATACCATGCGCTAAGCAGCCAAGCGCACCATGAGTAGCGGTATGTGAGTCTCCGCAGACAACCGTCATACCCGGTAACACTAAACCTTGCTCAGGTCCTACCACGTGCAAGATACCTTGACGCGCATCATTGATCGTAAATTCAGCAATATTGAATTTGGCGCAGTTGTCATCGAGCGTGACCACTTGCAGACGCGATACTTTATCTTTGATACCTTCAACGCCTTCTAGACGCTCTTTGGTCACCGTCGGTACATTATGATCTGGACTTGCGATATTGGCCGACAGACGCCATGGCGCTCTGTTGGCCAGCTCTAAGCCCTCAAAAGCTTGCGGACTCGTCACTTCATGCAGTAGATGACGGTCAATATAAATAAGGCTAGAACCATCATCACGCTTGCTGACTTCGTGAGCATTCCAAAGTTTGTCGTATAATGTTTGAGCGGCCATGTAGCTGTCCTTTTCCGGTTACTGATCTTTGAACTGAGCTTTAAACTAAGCTTCAATTAGTATGCGCCTATACTGAACGCTAATATTCTAATTATACCTTATAAGCTAAATCGATAACGCTGTAGTCTATTTAATTAATAACTATTTATTTGCTAAACTTAACAATTAACAAAAATAACAAAGTAAAAGTGTTAAAAAGTGGGTTCATCTCTTGTGATTATAGCAGCCTAATCCTATAATAATAATTGATGATTTTTATCCATTCCCAAACTTATATTTCTAATAAATTGTGATTGGATTAGCCAACTTTTAATTATAGCTCTACATATAGCTAAGGATACCGGTTTGAATACCACCAATTTGACAACGTTTGTCACCGTTATGCAAACAGGCAGTATCTCAGGAGCAGCAGAAAAGCTGTTTATCACTCAGCCTGCCGTCAGCAAACGTATCAAAAACTTAGAAGACGAATTCAATATTACGCTATTTGATACCGTAGGCCGCGGTATCGTGCCTACCCAAGCCGCTAACGAGATGCTGCCGCACGCCCGGCGTTGGCTCGATGATTATGATAATTTTAGGATTAATCTTCAGCACTCAGAACAAGTGGTCTCAGGCAAGCTAGTCATTGGTACGAGTCATCACATTGGTCTACATCACTTAGCGCCAGTGCTCAAGCATTTTATTCAAGCTTATCCTGCTGTGCAGTTAGAAGTACATTTTGTCGACTCTGAAGAGGCGCACAAATCCGTTCTTGATGGTAACTTATCTCTGGCTTTCTTAACCTTACCGCCCGTCTATGACAAGCGTTTGACTTATCATACGCTATGGTCCGATCCACTATATTTCATGACCGGCACGTTATCGCCCTTAGCGCAAAAAACCAATGTGACTTTAGAGCAGCTAGCACACTATCCAGCTATTCTACCTTCTGCCAATACCTTTACGAGTCAGATCACCTTGGCTGAATTTGCCAAACATAACTTAAAGCCTTATGCCACAATGAGTACCAATCCACTTGAGTCGATTCGTATGCTCGTCTCCGTAGGACTGGGCTGGTCGGTACTGCCGCAAACCCTGATAAGCCAAGACTTAGAGCGTATCAATATGGCGGATAATATCGAGCTGCAACGCTACTTAGGCGTGGTTATCAACCCAAAATTGACGCGCTCTAGCAGTGTCGAGGCGCTATTAGAGCTACTTGCACCTATTGATTAATTCATGATACCGTTAGTAATATAAACGTAACAAATATGATAAACGTGATCCACAAGGTCACGTTTTTTTTATAGTTATTCTGTAGCTTAAAATGTCTAGAGGGGCTTATGTCACGCTAGTCGCATCTAATCTACGATTAGTAATTGATATTGTGATGCGTTATAATTCTTAAGTATGAATTTTAACATTCAGTTACTTCAGTGATAACTATGTCATTTTAATTAATGCTCTAGCATTATTGAAGTAAGGTTACTGACTGATCTACTTGATAACTGATGCTACTTAATTTAATGATGAATCTTAAAGTTAAAAGTAGCTGACAGTATCACTGATTTGCAATGCTATTGATTTAAGATCTGCTTAAGTATTAAAGGTCATAACTAAAGACAGTATAATTAGCAGCTAGTTTCATTTATGTTTGTGAGTAAGATGACTTATACAACCATAAATGACCGCTCATTTTCAAAAAGAGCTTATTATCTGCTCTTAGAGTCATATCGATAAACGTATGGTAAAACTGACGATTTTAAACGATTGATATCCTCCACTGCGATGAATAAACTGCGATGAATAAAGAATGACTTACTTTTATTTATCGGTGTAAGCCTAAAGCTGACTGTAATTATATCAATCCTGTAAAGTCAAAAGTAATCACTTATTGATAAGTGCAAAGTTAATAAGTGCAAAGTTAATAAGTGCAAAGCCATTACGAGATATCTAATGGCTTTTATTGTTTTTAGATATCACCTTTTGTGCTGAGTTTCTATTTTTATCTCGATAGCAAAATATAATAACAGCCAACAGCGTTGGTTAAGGACAATTTATATGAACGGAGTTTCTAGTGGCGTGCTGATATCGCTTGCCGCCTATTTCCTAGTGATGATTGGGATTGGCATTTATGCTTACTTTAAGCAGGCCAATGACACAGAAGGCTATATGCTCGGTGGCCGTAATCTCAGCCCAGCAGTAACGGCACTCTCAGCGGGTGCCTCAGATATGTCAGGTTGGTTACTACTTGGCTTACCTGGTTATATGTTTGCCGATGGTGTGGTTAGTATTTGGATCGCACTTGGTTTGACATTAGGGGCATTATTAAACTATCTGATCGTGGCACCGCGTCTTCGGGTGTATACCGAAGTAGCTGACAACGCTATTACCCTACCCGATTACTTCGCTAACCGCTTTGAAGACAAGTCACACATGCTACGTGTCATCTCAGCCGTTGTCATCATTCTATTTTTTACCGTCTATACCGCTGCAAGTCTTGTAGGGGGTGGTAAACTTTTCGAAAGCTCATTAAACCTATCTTATAGCACAGGCCTATGGGTTACTGCTGGTGTGGTAGTTGCTTATACACTATTCGGTGGTTTTCTCGCTGTATCCATGACTGACTTCGTACAAGGGGTCATCATGTTATTTGCTATGGTGATCGTCCCTATCGTTGCCTTTACTGATCTTGGCGGCATTTCAGCTACGACAACCGCAGTTCAAAATATCGATCCAAGCTTGCTCGATATTACCAGTGGTATGACAGCTCTTGGTATCATCTCACTGATGGCCTGGGGCTTGGGTTATTTTGGTCAGCCGCATATTATCGTACGTTTTATGGCGATTCGCTCAGTTAGAGACGTTCCGACCGCCCGTAATATTGGTATGAGCTGGATGATTATCAGCCTTATCGGTGCCTTGATGACTGGTTTTGCTGGTCGTGCTTACGTGCAAAAGACTGCCATGACATTAGATGATCCTGAGACCATCTTTTTGGTATTCACTCAGTTCTTATTCCATCCATTGGTTTCAGGCTTCTTATTAGCGGCTATCTTGGCCGCTATCATGAGTACCATCTCCTCTCAGCTATTGGTGGTATCAAGCTCATTGACGAAAGACGTCTATAAGCTGTTCTTTGATAAAGAAGCCCCAGAGGCGCGCCAAGTACTGGTCGGCCGTATTTCTGTGATTGTCGTCGCTGTTGTCGCTATTTTGCTGGCATCAAACCCAGACAGCTCAGTACTGAACCTCGTTTCTAATGCGTGGGCAGGATTTGGCGCGGCATTTGGACCGCTCGTTATCTTCAGTCTGACATGGCGCGGCATGAACCGTAACGGCGCTGTCGCCGGTATGGTTGTCGGTGCCTTGACGGTCATCTTGTGGGTCTATGGTCCATTTGAGATGAATGGCGTACCACTAAATAGTTGGTTATACGCCATCGTTCCAGGCTTTATCTTGAGCACCATTGCGATCTTTGCAGTGAGTATCATGACTGGCGGTCCAAGACCTACGGTATCTGCTAGATATAAAGAAATGGAGCTCAACCTTCATAAGTAAGCTTATCGTTTATAAGTCATAACTATAAACCTCGTTACTGTCATAGTAGCGAGGTTTTTTATTGACATCTAAGCCGCTTATATTGCTTGAACCATTACTACAAGGCAAGGCGTTAGAGTCTTTGAGACAGGTTATGGCTTGAGTTTAGTGCTATATATGATAAAGAATAATCCTATATAGACTCTCGAAAAATACTCAAAGAGCTCTTTTGCTCTTCATGCTTTCTACTCCTCAAATAATAGCCATAAAAAAACGACCCCGAAGGATCGTTTTTTATGAGCAGTTAAGTTGACTCTACTATTCCTAGAAACCTTGTTTGGCTTGATAAGAGATCTTCGCGCCTAAGATAAAGCCGTCATTATCTTGGAAATCAGCAACGATCTTTCCACTAGGTAGACGACCTTTTGCATCACCGAACCATAAGTATTTACCACCAACTGAAACGGCCCATTCAGGCGTGACATTGTACTTGGCACCTAAGCCTACGCTGTAATACCCTTCGATAGGACCTAAGGAGGTGGTTGGGTCACCTGCACCACTATCCCAACCTACTGTGCCACTGACCGCTAGAGCCTGTGCAAGGCGTTTAGCTAGACCAAGCTCTACTTGCCACTGATCATCATCATAGTCGACTAAGTTAAGACCATCAGGACGGGCAGCATTTTTACTAACTTCGTTATATAATGGCGGCGTAATGACAAAGTCGCTCCAAGGTACCCAACGGACTTTTGCCGTTGCTAAAGTAGTCGGATTGATACCTGTTTGGAAGTCGAAGTTCACTGACTTAGGAGTCGTAATCTCGTATCGACTAGTTTGATTGGCTAAAAGAGCACGTGGAGGAGTACCTATTGCACCGATGGTCGGCGCTAAAGGGTAGGTTTCAGATATTTCAATATCATGATCAATTTCAGAGCGATAAGTTAAAGCGGCTTTTAGAGCAATTTCAGGCTTGCTGTATGAAAAACCTGCTAAATAACCATAATCCATTTCTGGGTTATTGTTAGAGGTATAACCAGTAGCAGGACCATAAGCGAGTCCACGTAGTTTTACATTGGCTTCGATACGCTGGGCAACTGGACCACCGTAGATTTGGAATTCTTTGTTCGCACCAAACTTAGCACCAAGAATAGCAGTTAAGCTTTGGCTACGTACTTCAACTTTAGTGTTTTCACCAGCAGTTTGAAACTCTGCATCTACAATCCCAATTGCTGGAATTAATGGCGTTAATGCTGCTAACTGTTCTTCTTGTGCAGGTGTTAATACGCCAGCAGCTGCACCTGCTCGAAGATTATTTACTGCACTCTGTGCTTGTTCGAAAGTATTAAGACCGAAAGGTGAGTCTGGACCAACAGCCCCACCAGAAAGAGCAGTAATAGTAGCATCACGATTATCCCCCTCACGAGCCACAAAGTTACCTTTTGTGTACTCAGCTGAGGCACCGAATGGTTCGTCGTAGATAAGACCTAAACTAAATGTATCATTGATATCAGCTTTTACACCATAGCGAAAAAAGTCATAGTCTTCAGCGATATCGCCTGTCTTATCGCCTTTTACATAGGTATTAATACTAGGATTTTCATTCGCACTATCTCTACCGCTAACATCAGCATCAATATAAGTATATACGGCTTCGGCGTAAGTACCGTCTTGAAAAAAAGCGGTAACATCTTGACCGGAACGATCAAGACCAGCAGCACTAGCTACACTAGCGACTGAAAAAGCAGCAATAGCTACTGTAAGGGTTTTTAAATGAAAGGTGGCGCGCATTGTATCTCTCCAAACATCCCAATTGTTTTATCATCGACATAAGTAGGTGTTACTAAATATGTAAACGATGTCCTAGACTGAATAGTAATGGCTTTTTTGCACTAAAACAACATTTAAAACACTTTATTTCTTAAATATGACTAAACAGTACAAAACGTAGCTATCCGTAATCACCTGTCAACTGACTCAATATCCGACTAATTTATTACTTTATTACTAACTAAAAAAGCGACCCTTAAGGATCGCTTTTTTATTGAGCTTAAATCAGACTTATTACTTAGACTGATAAGAAATCTTTGCCCCAAGTACATAACCGTCATTGTCTTCGAAGTTACTAACAACCGTTTTACTTGGAATTTGACCTTCAGCATCACCAAACCATAAGTATTTACCACCAGCAGATACAGCCCAGTTTTCGGTAACATTATACTTTGCACCAAGGCCAACACTATAGTAGCCCTCGATAGGACCTAGTGACGTCACTGGGTCACCTGCACCGCTATCCCAACCGATATTACCTGAAACTGCTAATGCAGGAGTTAGACGTTTGGCCAGACCAAGCTCTACTTGCCACTGATCGTCATCATAGCTGACTAAATCTAAACCTTCAGGAGGTATACCAGTACCTTGAGGCAGAGTTGCTAATACTTGACTAAAACCATTATATAGTCCTGGTGTAATCGCGAAATCACTCCATGGTACCCAGCGTACTTTTGCTGTTGCTAATGTCGTCGGGTTGATACCCGTCTGAAAATCAAAGTTTACTGACTCAGGTGTGGTAATTTCAATATCGCCACTTCGATTTGCTGAAAGGCCCGGGATAGGTAGACTATCGACAAAAGGATATAGCTCAGCAGAATTAGCAGTATGCTCAATTTCCGAGCGGTACGTCAATGCTGCTTTTAAAGCAATCTCAGGCTTACTATACGACACACCTGCTAACCAACCATAGTCTTGATCCGCATTAACATTTAAAGTATAACCATTAGCAACGCTATAAGCCTCACCACGTAGCTTTACGTCAGCTTTGACACGCTGCGCGACAGGACCACCATACACTTGGAACTCTTTGTTTTCACCAAACTTTGCACCAAGGATACCGGTTAAGCTTTCAGTACGGACTTCGACATTAGTACCTTCACCGTTTCGTGGAGAAAGAGAGTTTTGGTCTACAAAATTATTATCACCAACATAGTCAGCAGCTGCACCAAAGGGTTCATCATATAAGATACCAACACTAAAGGTATCATTGATGTCAGTCTTTACACCATAGCGGAAAAAATCATAATCCTCAGCAATGTCGTCGATCTTATTACCTGAGGTATCTTTACCAGTTACATCAGCGTCGATATAAGTATAGACGGTCTCTGCATAAGTGCCATCTTGCAAAAATGCGGTAATATCTTGACCGGAACGATCAAGGCCTGCAGCGCTAGCCGCGCTTGCCACTGAAAAAGTAGCAATCGCTACGCTAAGAGCCTTTAAACAAAAAGTGCTACGCATTGGTTCTCTCCAAACATCCTAACTGT
>Ga0208450_1000828_pt1 | contig 15615 bp, 22 predicted proteins | sample MalvireepMed_908_FD_184249 | JGI IMG/M metagenome (GOLD analysis project Ga0208450, IMG submission 184249) | Marine viral communities from the Global Malaspina Expedition - Malaspina viral metaG DeepMed_908 (SPAdes) (version 2) | ecosystem: Environmental > Aquatic > Marine > Oceanic | place... | reverse complement strand
CATCGTCCACTGTGTTCTTGCTAGACTTTGCAGCTTTTTCAAGAGCTGAAATAGCAAGTTGTGTAAGGACTTTTTCTGTCAACATTGATCGGACACCGATCATAACAAAAGTCCTCACACCAGGAATAGCAATACCGCCTACCGCACATACTAGCGTTGCGATAATTACTTCCCAGTTATTTGTAATAAAGTCCATCACTTTCTCCTTTTGTTTAATTCGTTAAGAGAATTTTTTACTTCTTCAATCTGTTGCGTGATATATTCTAAATGAGTCTCGATCAACTCCCGGTCAGCTTTGAGTTGCAGATTTATCTCCACCGCTTCCACCCTGGTATTGATCGAGCCGTATACCACAGCGACAGAAGCGATCATTACAATGATCGTCAATATATTCCCGAATGTTATAGCCAGAGAGCCATCACCGTTTTTTAGTTTCATCTCCTACCTCTTCTTTTTCCAAGAAAACCCATTTTGTTTTAACTGGCGTGTGCAGATATAGATCAAGAGTGTGATCAGAATCCCCAAAAATATGTGTGGTTGAGTAGCTCGTATTGTTGTGAGTAACATCGAACCCACTATGGCTAGTGCTGCTGCTATTATGGGATCGTTTATCATCTTGAACCACGGCCATTGATCCTTCCAGATATATATGCTATAGAATCAGATAAATCGTCGAGTTCTTTCATCAGGTCTTCGTGTCGACGATCCCTCTCAGATTTGTTCACTTCGTCAGAGCGATTCCAGCGGTCTAACATTTTAAGTAAGACCCCTTCTACATTATTCATTTTGGTTTCTGTTTTTGCAATGCTTTGCCGGATTGAATCCAGATCAATGGATTGTTCTTTCTGGGATTTGATTAGATTCATAATAAGTAAAATAAATAGTCCTACTATTACACCTGTGATTCCCCATTCTGCATAAGCGCTGAGAAGAGTTTTTTCAAGCATATCCCGCTTCCGCCAGCTCCTCTTTTAGTTCATAATCCATATTGTTTCCAAATTTCAGTTGGTGAAAATCAAGAGCGTGACGAGTAAGATCGTAGATGTTGTCATATACTGGAATTTTCCACATATCATCTGGAGAAATATCTACTTCCACTTTACCATTTACTTCCTCATAATGATCAGAGTGAGCCAACAGACATAATCGACAATAACTTCTCATTTGAAAATTATCCAAGCTGATGCGTCAAAATCTTTATGCAGAAACCCGTGTTCGGAAGTTTCCTTTTCTTCTTTAGGATTAAGAATGTTATCTGGTCCGTTCTCCTTCCGCCAACTACAACCCTCGTAGAAAAACATAATGACCGAGAACACAAAGAGCATCCCTATAAATCCGCCAAACATATTCCCAAATCCTTGATTCTTACTCATCTCTTCAGCAACAATGTGGTTAAAAACACTCATTTATATTCTAATCCCATAGAATATTTCACATTGCGATTCCTGGGCCAATCATTTGTATGCCATCTATTATTTGATGTCAATTCTTGAAACGAATACGCATAAAGATCAGACCAGCTTCCAGCATTATCAGGCCAAGCAATAGTGCGGGTAGAATCCATTATGTTAGCATTCTCTTGTTTTAGGTCCCACTCAATGAGAACACCATACACCCAAAGGCTATCAACAGGAACTCGATCCAATTTCGTGATATGAAATTGATAAACGCATTCCACCGTGTCTCCGATTGCGTATTGTAAAGTTGCTTGTGTCGCAATGCCAAATTTGGCTGGATTGGTAACGTATAAGGTATCAGTCTGCTGAACATAAATCGTATCCCGCAACTCCCATATAACTGGGACCTCAACAATATGTGGTTCTAGAACGTCACAGGAAGGAAAGAGAAGTGTGAACGGGATAATCCATTTAAGTAGTGGTCGCAACTTTGGATTTCTTCTCCTTCTTAGGAGGGGGCATTACCTCACCATTCTTAGGTGTGGCTTCAGCTTCAACATCTCCCAACGCCTGTTTATATCCCGCTAACTGATTTTGTTCAGCGGTTAGTTTCATAATCTGTTGCGGGATCTCCGCCAGTCGTTTATCTATCTGTTCAAGTGTTAATGCCATATTGTTTCCTGTTAATTGCTTTAGCCATCTCTAAGCCATTCAGCAAAGGTCACAGCTATGACTGCTAACCCTGCAACAGTTACCACCGCTAATAACCAGTTGATTATCATTCTGGTTTTGGGTGTGCATCTTTAACCGCTTGAATTGTTTCTTTCCACGCATCTATGCCTTCGTGAAAGATTTGGTCGAGTTGGTCTTGCCAAGAAGGATAACCTTCTGTATAACTATCAATAATGCGATTATTATTCTCGTCTTTATGACTTATTGTTTTTCCCAAAACTCGGTCTTTTTTATATGACATTATATTCTCCTACCCCCCTGCTAATCCATAACAAACCCAAGTGCCAGAAGCCCAGTTACCACTATTTGATGTCAACTGCGCTCCTGTTATAGCAGTACCTTCATTATTTCGCAATGATACAGCACCGTTACTATATGAAGTATTCCCAGAATCATCTATATAACCCGCTTCAAAAAACATCTGTTTCCAATAAGAAGTACTTGACATTCTTGGAAATGTCATTCTACACCATCCAGTTTCTGTAGCCGCATTTCCTAATCCATCAAGAACTGTAGACTGGTTCACTTTAGTAGTCCCCGAAGTAAATTGTCTATATGTGGCACTTCCTCGTGTACACTGCATTTCGTGTAAATACTGCGTATCAGATACTTCCGACCCGCTCCCAGTTTGAAACCGAAAAAGAACATCAATTCCATCACTTGCTGGTCTGAAATCCCAAGCATATATTATATATAGATTGTAAGTCCCATCAAAAATGCTTGGCATAGAAGTTGTCACACCACTTGTATTAAAGCTACCCGTTCCAACTTGTCTCAAATCTTGTCCTGTCCCCGTAACACTCAGGTTGCCCGTTACTGTTAAATTATCGTTCACAGTTGTTTCAGAAGTGGTGTGTCCGATACTAATGGCCTTGGCACTATCCTCTGTCGCTATTTTTAAGGCACCCGTTCCTGATTGTTGAATGAAAGAATTACTACCATCGTGGTAGAGTTGCATATCACTACCAGCCCCAAACTTGAACTTGTCTGAGTCGGGGACTATTAAATCACCACTTGCATCAACAGTAACGCATTTGGATACTTCGGATGTACCGAGCGTTGTGGGTGTCGCTTTTGTTACAGCAGCATCAATTACTGCCCCAGTATGTGAACTATCATAGTTTGCCATTTTTTATCTCCTAAGCATCTACTACGTTGAAATATTTACCCGTACTCGTTCTGAAATACTTGCCTGTGGAAGTGAGCAAAACACCGATAGATTGAATAATAACAGCCTTCATCTGTTTTGCACCCCTGCCAAGTCCTAATCCGAATCCTAATCTCATTAGTATAAGAACAAAATATCTCCGGCGTCCGGGGCGCTGGAGCCTGAATTGTGTCTCGCACCCATTGCGCGAATGGGGTAGATCGCCCCATCAGCAGCGTTCTTAAAAAGTACCCAGGAACCATCAACGTAAAAATCATAGGCATCACCCACACCAACATAAATAGCCCGACATTCCTTGTGGGTTGTATTGGTATTTGTAATGGATGTTGTTGTTGCTGCCGGGGTTACAGCTTTTTGTATTGAATAATCTCTCCAGATTGCCATCTTTTCTCCTAATTTTGAGTCGCACTAAGGCGTGACTACCGTGACTGCACGTTTTTTAATATGCGAAGTTTACGCACTAATGTGCGTATATGTCCAATGAGAGAGGGGGAGATTAAGGCTGTCGCGCAAGTTTCAAGTCATTGAAATGACGATTAAACCGTTTACTATGTAGTATTCGCAATCTAACTTGCTCATATTCCTGCTTTTGCACGTCATCAAGTTTTACCCATTCAGCATAATACACCTGCGCTGCTGCTTCAGGAGTCAAACCAGGGGTTGTAAGACTTACCCAAAATCGTCTATTGGGTATATCCTTAAATTTTTCTTCTCGCTTAAATCTGTCTCTCAAACGGCCCTGGGTGGGCCTATCAAATTGTCTAATATAATCATTAACGGCTGATCGGGTTGCCATACCATTAAAATGTTGCGTCACAATTTCTGTAAGCCCTCTGTTTTGTTGTAGATTAATTGCATTGGTATCTTTTCTTATTTTTTCAACTTCTCTATATACAGATGGACGAGGTGTGCGTTTCCAATATTTGCGTCCAAATGGAGCATCTGCTACTAGCATCTTCATAGTTTTATCTTGTTCATCTTCTGGTAATTCATCAAATAACATCTTATATCCTGCACCTGCTACATCAGTATAAATATTGCCATAAGTCGCATATTGCTGTAAAGAATATTGTAAACGCATTGGGCTGATAATAGGCATTTTTTCTCCTATATCTACAAAAAACGGATGTGTATCAGGCGTAAATTCTAAACCTCTATCTCCTTTAGCTAAATCAGGTCCTTTCCAAATATCTTCTTCTCTCCAAAAATCTTTATTTAACATATAGCCGAAAATCGCATCTACAGTTGGTGGTAAGGATTTAATATCTACGGGTGAAAAATCTCTTGCTGCCATACTCATCATCTCATATAATTCTTCAGGTGGTTGTTCTTTGTCAAGATACCTTGCCATTAATGATTCAAACCCAGTAGCGAACACACGTTGTCCCTGATCTTTCGGGATTCTTAGATAATAATATCGTTTATTACCCTCATCATCTATCTCATACATTGGTGTTGTAATAATCCAATTTGCAACTTTATCTCTTGTGGAAATTGAATTATAGGCTTCTTCATTAACGTGTCGATTTGCCAGATAAAGACCAGTGCTTAAAGCACCAACCTGTGATACTTTCCACGAAAATAATCCTGGGTCATTTTTAGCTGCCCTGACAATACCTCGCGTTCCTTGCGTTGCTGCATTCAAATATGGAACACCCACATCCACAGCTTTAATCATTGATCCACCTTGGCTAAAGTCCAAATAATTTCTTGCGATCCAGGTTGATTCTATATTTGATTTCCCATTTTTCAATGCACGTTCACGCAATGCAAGCCGTGTCCAAAGCTCTGCTGACTCGCCAAAATAACCCAATGCCTTACCCAATGATTCCAGTGGACCCGTAAATGCAAATGATCGTCCTTGGTGTGTCATAAAATTCATACCACCACCTTCTAAAATATAATCCGCATATCGTCCTTTACGCTTAAATGCGTCTATTGCTACCGCACCTAAATCTTTGCCTATCTCGCCAAGAAATTTGGGTGCAAAAGAACTGTATTCTTTGGTCGTTAAGAATATGTGGGCTATGTCTCTTGGTAGATTTGTTAAAGCAAATTCAGGATTATATCCAGTAGCCATAGGACGTAAAATATTGGCGCCAAGAAACCAACCAGCAATATTCGCATTCTCAGTTTGTGGGCGTCCGCCTTGAGCAATCCATTCTCTTGCCATATCATTTCGCATATAAAATTCTTTGACTTCACCACCTATGCGAACTGGCATATTTGTATATCCTGGTGGTGGTGGCTTATATGTGGGACTTCCTTGAAATATCGGTTCACCTTTGAGAACAATACCGTTATCTGGTACTTTATTCGCCACATCATATAATGCTCGATTTGCTTTATTCCTTGAAATTCTCGCATCTGTAATTGCGACTACTCGGCCTAACAATAATTGTGAATCCATTGTAGGTAAGGACTCCATACCTTCCTTTAGATTCTTAATACCACTTTCACGAAGCGATACAGTCTCACCACCAATTTTATAGGTTATTTCAGGATTGATTTTATCAAGCCATACAGTAGGTTCGTATTCATATTTTAATAACTGTTCATAAGACTGGGGAGTAATGACTTCTTCTTTCACTAATCTCCCAAGTTCTGATCGCATTATTTCAAAATAAGTTTCAGCTCGTATATCAAGTTTGTCGTGAATGTTTTTAGGCACATAATCAAGATAGCGTGCTGCGTCACCACGAATAACACCCGCACCAGGATTATACTCAGGTTTGTAACCTTCAATAGCTATAACACGTCTAGCACGAATTATTCTATCAAGCATTTTTTGTTCCGTCTTTTTTAATCCACCATATATACGATCACTATATCCTTTATATAAATGTGCTGCCCTTGCGGAAGTACCAGCCATCGTGTCTTTATATATCACAGCACGCTTACCAATATCCCCAGCATTATCAAGTAATTGTTTTTTTACATTACCCGCTACATCAACGGTCATAGTTACCATTTTCTCTTTAACTTTTTGAAATGATGTTTTTTTCATTGAAGATGCTTCGATATCAGCGAGATCCATTTGAATCTCCATTCTTTCAGCACCTGGGGTTTTTACGTCTTTTAGATTACTGGGTAATTGTGTAACTGCATCAAAATGCGCTTTTTGATTACTTGGCTTTGCTGCTTCCCTAGGGTCTTTAGGCATAATCGTAAATACTTCTATCTCTGGTAGATTGCCTTCTTTGATTTGCTCACGGGTTTTTGTAATAATTTTTGTTGCGGTATCAGGATGCCCTTCAATAAAATCAACTATTTCTTTGGCTTTTGTTTCAGCAACAAATTTTTCTAGGTTGCGGGGCATTACTTTTACACCCATTACATTGGGTGGTGGTGGTGCTTCAGTCTTAATCGCACCTCTTTGCCATAGACCTACTGGTAAAGCCAATCCAAGAACGTGAAAGAGTGGTTGATTAGCAATCTTACGCCACGCTTCTGATTTCTGTTTTCTTACTTGTCGTGTACCAAAATCAGGATTGACCGCAGTAATCCAATTAGAATACACTTCAGTATAAAAATCAGCTATTCCTTTTGCTGTCCTGGTATAATTTCCAGTAGCCACATCATCCATAATGCTGGCTGTAATATGTGGTCCTATCACCGCCAACGTAGCTAATTCTTTAGTTATATTAACTGGTGCTGTAATAGCAGTTTCTACTACACCTTTGGTTTCCACAGGAGCCAATGCTGTCATTAATGGTTCTGCTATTTCATCATAACTATATTTGTTTTGCTCCCACAGTTCTCTATGCTCTTTCCAATCAATGTCCCCTTTATACAATGATTCTTGTAATTGTTTACCTAATTCATCCTGATGTCGAAATCTTTTATAAGTTTCGCCAAAGCCTTCAAATACAGAAGCTAAAGGCTCCTGTATTTCAGGGTCAAATTGTTCTAGCTTATATTTTTTGATACTAGTTGGAAGACTTCTTGGTATAGGTAATCCGGCAGCAGGACTAACTTGTGGGGGTGGCTGATAAGTACCCGAAATAACGGAAGACGCTGGAACAGGTTGTTGGGTTACAGGCGTTGGTGGTTGCGTTACATCTGTAGCTTCAGGGCTAATTCCTGGTTTAGTTACAGTAGTTAATGGTTCTGCAACTTGTGTATCAAATACACCGGGTACTTGCAGCGGTGGAGATTTATGAAAAGGTGGGACGTTCTCTATAACATCAGGTAATGAATCAATATCAGGTTGTATTTGAGTGAAAAAGGATTCAAATGTTGCGCCTATAGACGCATTATGCTTACCTGATAATTGTCGATATAAAAGTTCTGTTATTTGTGGGTTGTCTTTTAAGGATTGTAAAAACCTATCATAGGTTGATATGCCTGGCACTTCATACTTAACCGACAAATCATATAATAATCGTAAACGCTCACTCAATGTTTTACCTGTTACTTAAAGGCCTCTTTGGTTTGCCGATCTAGATCGTCATCGCTATCAGTATCATCAACACCCATCGGTTGCTTATACATTATATCCCAAGGATCTTCCATCCGGCTTTTTAATCGCGAACTTAGATCAACCCACTCCTTAGTAATATCCTGTCCAGCTATAATATCTTCTGTTGGAATGGCAGTTTTAGCAACATATCGAAAACCCTCCGAAGTAGGAATAGTCTCAATAGAAACAAACTGCGAAGCAATTTTTTCCTTCTTCTCATTGAGTTTCTCATAACGATATTGTTTTATCTTACGCTCGTATGGTGTGTAAGTCGATAATTCCTTTGCTGTGATTGATTCACCTGTGTCGGTGACATACTGCGCTCCTCTACTACTAACAGATATTATTTCATTCGTACCAGGCTTAATATATAAAGCAGGCGCTCTCGATGTTGGTGGCCTTGGTGGTGCTGGCGTGACTGCTGATACTGTTGATGTTGGTCCAAGAAACTGAAATGGAGTACCCTTTAAGCCACCAGCTTCAGCAGAAACTTTTCCTTCAATAGCTTTAACAGAAATACGATCACCTGGTCGATGTCTTATATTATTGTATGTGAAAGGTTTGTTGCCTGTAAGTTCAAAAGTGTGATATTCTTCTTCAGGTGCTTCAACCTTCTCCGGCTTGGCAACAACCGCACCAGTCATCTGACCCTTGTATTTGTCACTCATAGTCGCTCTCATATCAGGCGTAATGGAATCGCCTCCAGTATTAAGAAAGAGTATATCTCTAGTTATTTCAGCATATAAATCTGGGGCAGATTCTTTGTTCACACTCCTTTGGAACACCGTTAAATGGCTCGCCAACTTCTCATTCTCAGTCTCTCCCACCTTTTGCTGTTGCATCGCACGGTACATACCCATCTGAATACCTTGATTGATGCCTTGGGCAAACCCTATGCCAATCGCACCAACCCCTGGTGCTTTCTGTCGTTTTTTTCTTGCTGCCCTGACAAGAGGACTTTGTGATATATCCTGCCGTGCCATTATATGCTCCTAAACTCTACATCAACTTTAGAATAGTCCACCAGGTAGTAACCTGCATCACTCATCACCGAAGCGTATGGCACTTCTTGTGCCATCACTCCCTGGTAAGTATTGTGGCTATCCCATAAATAATTGAACTGGTAAATGTTGATACCACTGGGTGATTGACCAACAGGTACGATATTCTGCTTCAATCGCCTGTCACTCACTTTAGAACCAAGCACTATTCCTGCTCCCGTACCAACGCCCTGACCAACTCCAACCAACATTTGCTGCCACCAAGGCATCTGTTCTGGCATACCTGCTATTTCAGCCATACCCAACTCTCTTCTCAGTTCCAGTTCTGATCTACCAAAATCCAGTTGCCCCATACCCAGTTCTCTTCGCAATGCCAGTTCCGCCTGTTGCATACCAACCCCGCTTTCAAACTCAGCTTCGCGCTGTGCTTGTGTTGATAAAAACTGATACATCTGCTTTTCCATTCCCTCTTCCTGCAAACCTATCTGTTCAAGGGACATATCAGTACCGATCTCAAATTGTTTAGCACCAGTTAGATGTGCGATACGTCTTTGCTCTATATTGCTGGTAATATCCAGAAGTTGCCGTGTACTGGTTTCCGCAAGACGTTCCTCGAATCCTTCAGGGACCTCTCCGCCAGTAGCAAGGATGGAATCCTCGATCCGGCGCTGAAGCTGACCACGCATCCGTGACGACATCCGCTGTGCCAGCGCCTTTTCCTCTGCGGAGCCTTCTTCTATAAGTTTTTCATATTCAGCAAAACGTGTTTCAAAATCCGCAACCCGCCCGGCACGCTCTTCCTCGGCCTGCCTGATCCGTACATTGGAAGCATACGCTTCCTCGGAAGATGCCCACAGGTTCCCGGCTGAGTCCATCCACTTGTCACCTACCTGCTCTGGTGCATTAGGATCAGTTTCTTCGGGTGTTACATCTTCAGGGGGTGTATATGCCGTAAATTCCTGCCATAAGGCTTCTCCTTGTTCAGCAGATAATTGCTTGTATGTAAAAAAAGTTTGATTCTTTTCAGTTTTTAACCATTCCTGAAAACCTGGAACATTTTCATATGGCTTCCACCAATCAGACGCACTAGGATCGCTGGGTGGTGGTGGTGGTGGCGGTGTTGGTAATGTTACATCAGAAGCCTGTCCACCTGGTACACTCCCTTTCGCATATTGGTATTTACTAAATCCTTCGTCTGGCATATCTTATCCTTTCACAGTAAATGTGTTTTTACTAAATAATTTCCCTGCCCTTATTGCTTCAGCAAACAACCATTCACCGAAATTTTTGACCGCAAAATAATGTTTACCGTTATACAGGCAGACTCCTATATCTCCATCCTGGCCTTCGCCACTGTGGAATAAACCCTGTTTTATCGTAGCAATCTTATTCTGTTTCTGATTGCGTACTTGTGCTAGATCGTTGTAACTGACTTCAGGCATTATGGTGTATGTCCCATCATTGTGTATTCCACGATCACATCGTCCAAAACAAAATCTTGTCCGGCACAGGTAAACTTCAACTCTAGCGTTTTACCTACTAAATTAATAAAGTTACCTACATTGGTTAATGCTGCCTTCGCAGGGAACTCAGAACTAAATGTCTTGGCTGCTGATCCAGAGCCATCAAGATAACAAATGACTGTTAATGCGTCTGCTGCTTCATCGTCTGTTTTGTAAGTAACATAAATTCTACCAAATCGTTTCTTTACGTCAGGAGCGCCAAAGTCAAACTGCTTGGTTTTGATTGTAGCAGTTGATGTATTATCAGTGCCACTATCATTCATTTTCTTCACTTTTTTACCCGTATTCTCAGCATACAGGCCATTCATATCACTGCCCATTACCAGGTTCGTTTTTTGGATATTCTTGTCAAGTGTCATTTGTGACCAGCTACGATAATCAAAATTGTAAATCCAGAAATTCACATCATTACTATCAGCATCAGGAAGCACTATTAATTCATTCTTCTTTGGAGCATAAGCCATTGATGGGCCATCCAGAGTCAATGCCTGCCAGGTAGCTCTTATTGGCATAGTCAATTCAATCACTTCCTGTGGCGTAACAAGTGATACCTGACGCTCATCAGCACAGACAACTCCATATCGCGTAGGCACTGCAAGATGTTTGTTTGCACATCCCACACCACGATGATGTCTTTCCGTGTACCAGTTCATCTCATTCCCGGCTGATACATTATATATATAAATATTGCGCTCTTTTAAGACATATAACCGCCCGTCTAATGATTGCAATCCAATGATTTCATCACCATCGTTCTTCCCAAAATCCTTAAAATGACGTGGATCTATTTCATCCGGCTTATATATTGGTGTATAATACACTCGACTTCTTTCCCGTACCGTCTGCTGATTCTCATCTTCTGTATCTACATTCCCGTAAAACACCCGATTGGCAATAACCGCAGAACAATTCCATCTAATAGGTGGTATTACCTGACCAGCATATCTTCCTGTAAAAGAGTGATAGGTATACCCTTTCATTCCATCATTAGGTATATACCAAGTAGCCATTTTATTAGCGTCCGCAGGACTGCCGTGAGCATATCTGGCTGCTGGGGTGGTATCATATCTAGCCCTATAATCCATAGCATTTTCCACTAAACCAATCAGAGTGGGAAACTTACTGGCAACAGCAGATACAAGAGTATCATTTGTAGACAATTCAGTAGTAATACTAGCACTATCAGTGGTATTGGCTGTTGTAGCAAAAACAACATCACCCACAGCATAATTTGCCCACTGACTGCTGGCAGTATCGTGCCACGCATCCTGATCGCCACCATTAAGAACAAAATTCTGCGGTCTTGCTGGATCTCCTAATGACCAAGAAGGGCAAGCTAACCAGCAACCCAGGTTTCTGTCTTTTGCTGCTATATCTGATGGTATTGTATCTACTGACATATTGCTCTCCTAAGATGCTGACGCAAACATAGCCGTTCCAGGTGGAGTACCTAATCTCTTGGCTCTGTAATCATCAGCCCATCCAGTATTGGCGTCCAAATGCACTATCTGATACCAGTCCACATCCCCTTTGGGATTCCAATAAATATTCATACCTGTAATTCTTTTATCAACTGTGGCTGTATTCCATATAACTTGAATACCGGGACAATATGCGCCAGAACCAGTTATATTCTCTCTGGGACGAACACCAATAGTACCATCTTCAGCTCTACCAAGTGCTGACTCTTGTATATAATCATATACATAGGTTGCCGTATAAAGATCGCCATCACTAAAAGTATCTGCACCAACATCATCAGCTAATACATCTGAACTGCTTGAATAATGGATATACAAACCAACATCAACTGTGCTATCATCTACTTCAGTATTGCGATCCCACGCACTTCTCATAGAAATAACCACTGGCGGTAAAAGTTCTGTGGATGTTCTGTGCCAGGTATTAAGCGCTACGGCGGGGCTAGGAGCTTTGAATCGCTCTGGTTCATTGTATGACATAGAAATTCCACCCAGTTTTACACCCTGTCCAAACCTATCTCTATTGATATATCCATACCATTGACTTGCATTATTGGCGTTTGCAAAGTTCCCGTCTGAAACTCTTAACACTTCATTTTGCACCACCATATCAAGATTCGGATCATTGGTTTTACTGGTCCATACTGTTTCATCAAATATCTCCGCCCAGCTCCCACTTGTACCATCATCTTCATCGTAGCGGTTTAATGTCCTGTCATTATCACCATTTTTCCGATACAGGATAAACCAGTTAGTAGAATTTTCAACAGGAGTGCCAGCCTTATCCCATTCAGTCCTGTAAGTAAACAATCCCTGACCTTTCAAATTATCATTAGTATAAACAGCAGCGTCATCTGCTGATCCCTTGACTTTTTCAAGACGACCCAATTTCATATTATCAACTTCATCTAATTGCTGAAACTGGTTCTCCCGCATATCAAGTGGTGACGGGAATGTCACCAGTCCGCCACTGAAGTCCGCTATTGATTGTCTCTGTTTAGGTCTTGACATTAGAAATCGTTGTAATCCACGTTAAATGATTGCTCGCCAGACTTCTTATGTCCAAACTCAATGGCACGCTGTTTCAGCCTTTGCCACTGTGCCTGGAAGTATCCCGCCTGGTCAAAGTTCTTCGTCATCTCAGAAATCTTGGACGCTGCATAATAGACAAGAGCATCGTGATATTGCTTGTCCACATCAGGAGTGGTCCCATCACTCGACATTATAGCTGGCCTTGGAACATAATAGATTTTCACCGCCGTGCTTGCAGCGGGAACTGGGTAAAACCCGATCTTGGAATCACCAGTCACATAATACACTGAAGTGCCACGTCGTCTTTTGAAATCACTTCTAAAACCCATCTTATTTCTCCTATGCAGTCACGACAAATATCTGCCCATCAGTTGTAAAAAACTGAGTACCTGTTGTTCTCGTAGTTGTATTGATTGTGGGAACTTCATTCATCCCTACCCTGTCGATCTGGTAATTACCCATATCAACACGCTTAATTCTTACTATGGCAAGAGAAGTCACTGAACCAATACCTTCCTGTAACCATATATCCTTGATCAGATCATATCTGGCTGTATCCGCAGTTGTACCAGTGCTGAGTGTAGCGAATGTTTCCAGCATAGTCCCTTCATCTACCATAATCAGTTGCGCTTCATTCAAAAAATCGTTGATCAAAGCGTCAGGAAGTTTCTCCTGATCCATATTCCCGGTAATGCTGCGAACCTTGGATCTCATTTCTTTTAATGTCATACTTACCTCAATCTCGGTGTCTGCACACCCACAGCTTCTTCAGCAGCTTCCACCTGTGCTTCCAAGCCATAAAGAGTACGAACCTCATTCAACTTCGCTGCCACATCCCTTTCAGCCGTGGCCTTGTTCGCCATCATATTGACCTTGCTCATCGCCTTCGCCATTGCGCTCAATACGATTATATCATAATACTCAGTAGGTGCGTCCAAAGTCCCAGCATCCGTTGTCATCTCATCCGGCTTTCTCAAAAAGTAAAGTGTTGTGGAATTAGCAGACAATGCTGTAGCTGAAGTGCCTACAAATAAATATAAATTTTCACCAAACCAGTTGGCAGCGTAGGAACTGTCATAATTTGAATTTGCCAACATTGTATGGAGCTTGGTGTCTTCCACAAACGGGATCACCGTATCGTTTGCCATAACCCACTTCACGATCTTCATAATTTTTGTAGGGGCGTAATTCCCTGTGAGAGAAACAGTGGTAATTGCGTTTGCACTGGCGGTCACACTTACAGTCTGTGTGGTCCCGTACCAGATATTACTGATCACCGACAACCGCATTGCCACATCGAACTGGCTCATATTGATCCAGTAGTTCAGCTCCTCTTTGCCGAACTTGTTAGGAGCTACATCATCCAGGCGACTCTGTAAGTCGCTCCGTATCTGCTTTAGTGTAATATCAGATAAAGCCATTATACACTGTGCAGGTTGGCAAAGCGCTGGCTAATCGCGCCTATCCTGTTGTAAAAATCTGCCATTATTCCCTGTGCATCTCCATATTCTTCCACCTGTTTTTTGCCCTGTGCTGACGCATAATCAACTACTAAAGGTTCAAGAAATACTGGAAGATCACATTCCGTACCCGTAGTTGTTTGTGGGGATTTGATATACTGGACTTCAAAGGAATTGCTTTCATCTAAGGCAGCAATAGACAGTTCGATCTTACCATCTTTTATAGCCCAATATTTTTCAGAAGTTGTAAACATACTATTATTCCCATCAGTCACCTGATCCAATACACTCGGGGGAACACGTTGTGCGGATGTAACACTTCCGCCAGATTCCTTAAATGATACTGAAATGATGCGTACCGCATCAGTAGGAATTGTCTGACCAGTATTACCGCCACCATTTGCCAGAGAAACTTCCACCAAAGGTAAAAGAGCATCATTGGGTACAAGAGAAACAACCTCATTCTGTCCATCAATAACCCATTGATTAATCATTGCATCAGTAGTAGGTGTAGTATCGCCTGATCCTAAACCCAATTTGACCCTGACCTGATCTTCTAATGTTCCTAAAGTTGCCATTTATTTCCTCATATTATCGCTTTGATGGAGTGGGTTTATACCGGGATTCTACCCCACGGTTTTCCCCCACTCCCCTCAAAGGAATATCAAAGCGTTTCATTAGCTTAGTAAAACCTAGACTTAGGAAGTAAAGTCGGTATTTTGGGTATAATATGCGATCGTCGCATAGTCTTCAGAGTTAAAGGTGGCTTTCGCCTGCCCATAAATCAGACCACCCGCAACACCAAGTTGATTACCATAGTCAAAGGTTTTTTCAACCCAGACAGGTTCGCCAGTTCTAGCATACAATCCAGCCTGTGCGCCCATAAACAGATTGACAGAATAGTGCAGGTTACTGCCACTTCCGCCAGTGTCGGCCTGAGAGATGTTTTCGTGTGCGTGAATAACCACGCCATCCCACACGCCTAGTGCGCCAGAGAAAAGAGGATTGTCTGAACCGCGAGATTGTGCTTCACGCTGTGCCTGTTGCCACTCAGAAAGTTGAGTGAGATCGTAAGCCACTTCAGGGTGGACGAGAAGAACATAATGATCTTTCCCTTCTACCCGAATTGGTCGCATACGAAGCTCAGTTGAACCTTCTGGGACTTGCGCCAACCGCTTCATTGCGGAAACATCCGCAAGAGAGATTGAATCAGCAGAAGTCAAACTACCAGCGGTGCTGGATTCGTTTGACCTTGCAGCCACAGTGGAAGAACCGTCATCGGCCCGAAAAGTTCTGGTTGGACTAGCAGCGAGACTTGTGAAAATGTCGGAATCAACTTTTTCAGCAAGCCAGGTCTTC
>Ga0208450_1000826_pt1 | contig 15647 bp, 17 predicted proteins | sample MalvireepMed_908_FD_184249 | JGI IMG/M metagenome (GOLD analysis project Ga0208450, IMG submission 184249) | Marine viral communities from the Global Malaspina Expedition - Malaspina viral metaG DeepMed_908 (SPAdes) (version 2) | ecosystem: Environmental > Aquatic > Marine > Oceanic | place... | reverse complement strand
TATCGTAACGCTGTCCGCCAGATGGTTCTCAGTGTTGGAGGTGCCAAATGATCTATAAGAGTCAGATCATACAAGGTGATGTCCGTACCTCACTGGGCACGCTGGAAGATGCTTCTATAGATTGTGTAGTGACGAGTCCGCCATACTACGGGTTGAGAAATTACGGTGTTGATGGTCAGATCGGACTAGAATCCACCATCGACGAATACGTCGATACGATGGTCAAGGTGTTTGGCGAAGTGGCGCGGGTGCTGAAGACTAGTGGAACGCTGTGGCTGAACTTGGGTGATAGTTACTCCGGGAGTGGCAAGGGACCAAGCAAGGGTCTCAACCAAGAATATCACCACCTAGAGGGTTATTCAACTGTACCCAACGGATTGAAATCCAAAGATCTGTGCGGGATTCCCTGGAGAGTGGCCTTCGCTCTCCAGGCTGATGGGTGGTATCTACGTCAAGAAATTATCTGGAGTAAACCCAACCCCATGCCGGAGAGTGTCAAGGATCGGTGTACTAAAGCCCATGAGTCGATATTTCTGTTAGCTCATGCTGAGAGTAAAGGCAAGTATTATTATGATGCTGATGCTATTCGAGAGAAATCTGAAACTCAATGGAACAGCACCCAGTTTGTGACTGAGAAACGGGTTCAACGTGACATCGGTAAAGGGTTCGGCAACCTCAACCAAGGTAATTCAGCCCATCCCGATCTTGAGCGTAACGATAGGAATAAGCGCTCAGTATGGAATATCAGCTTGAAACCCTACTCGGCTGCCCACTTCGCCACTTTCCCGCCAGAACTTCCGAGAACCTGTATTCTGGCTGGGTGTCCTGAAGATGGGACCGTACTCGACCCCTTCGCTGGGGCTGGGACCACACTGATGGTAGCTAATCAACTGCAACGACACGCCATTGGGGTGGAACTCAACCCCGATTATGCACAACTGGGTCAAGACAGAATCTATGATGATGCACCCCTGTTTAATGGGATCGGAGGATTAGCATGATTGCTATAACCGACGATCAAGGCAACGAAATCAAACATTCAGCTCACGAATGGGCTAGCATGTTAGCCCAACTGGGGTTGAGTGTAATCCCAGTGGGTGAGGATAAAACCCCGCGGATCTCTAGTTGGGCTAAGCACCAAACACGTCAACCTACATCCAAAGAGCTGTCGAATTACTTCAGTAACGGAACTACCGGCTTTGCCGTGGTTTGTGGGAAAGTCTCTGGGAATCTGGAAACACTGGACTTTGATAACAAGAACGATAATTGCGTATTTGAAGATTGGTTCGAGACGCTGAAAGATATGGATGCCGAACTGGCAGCCCGATTGTATGTGACTTCCACCCCATCCGCTGGATTTCATGTCAGATACCGTTGCCCGGATGTGATCATCAAGGGTAATCGGAAACTAGCCGTGGTGGGAGATGACACGCTGATCGAAACCCGTGGTCAAGGTGGTTACGCTCTTTGTCCACCTTCAATCGGTTACTCCAAGCACCAAGGCTCAGTCTCAGAGATACCACTACTCCAACCATGGCAACATAAATTACTGATTGATTTGTGCCGATCCTTTGGCACGCCACCTGAACCTAAACCCATTCAACCCGATTCGATAACGGGTGAGCGACCTGGAGATGTCTATAATCAGTCTCCCGATATAGAATCTCAGACGACAGATCTATTGATCAAAAATGGGTGGACGATGGTAACTGAACGGGGCGACCGGATATTCTGGAAACGCCCCGGTTCAACTAATAAGTGGTCAGCTAATTATAGTAAGGAACATAAAATATTCTACTGCTTCAGCTCCGATGCAACCCCCTTCGAGCCAGATCAGGGTTACAACCCCTTTGCTGTTCTATCGTTTCTGGAGCATGGGGGTGATTTTGCAGCCGCTGCCAGGTCGTTAGCAGCGGTGACACCTGCTCCTCGTTCCGATATGTCCGTGGTTCAGGCTGAGGTTCCACCGGTTACTGATAATCAGGTGGAGACCGAAGCCGATGACGGTAGTCTCAAAGATTGGGATATGAGCGAACTCAGTACACTGATCCCTCCTAACTCCTGGCTAGAGAAATATATCGAGTATGTCTATCCCACTGTTGATTCTCCGAGTCAATTCACCCTAGCTTGTGGTTTGTCTGTTCTGTCGATGGCTATCCGCGATTCTCATATACCGTTTGGCACCTTCAGGATTAGACCTAATCTATGGATCGCTATCGTAGCTCCATCATCGATTTATCGCAAGAGTACCAGTATCCGTATCGCTCGACAGTTCCTGAACGAATTGGAACCCGGTGTTGTCCTGCCGGATCAGATGTCTCCCGAAGCTTTCATCAGTTATCTAGCTGAAGAAAATGGCTTCGGTCTGTTCCACTGGTCTGAGATGGCTAGTCAGTTACTGTCGTTCGAGAAGTCTTACATGGCTGAGTATAAGTCACTGTTGACCGAACTCTACGATTGCCCCCATCAGTTTACCCGAATGACTAAAGCTGATGGATTGGTGGAGATCGATAATCCGTTTATCAATATCCTATGCGCCTCAACTCAGAAGTGGCTTAACGACTGTTTAAGTGAGGGTAACTTGAAAGGTGGGTTTCTACCCAGATTTATCTATATTCAAGCTTCTAGTAAAGATCGGTTCGTCGGCTTTCCTCAAGCACCTGATCAGGGACTTAAACACAAGTTGCTGGATAAGCTGACTTTGATGGCTCAATCTTTTAACGGACCCATCCAGGTTGATCCCAAATCTATCGACCTCTATTCTGATCAAGCTAAAGAATTGGAACAGGCTTCGATGGGATCGGAACATGAAGGGATCGTCGGCGCTTTCTATAGTAGACTGAGTAACTACCTACTCAAGTTCGGACTGATCTACCAAGCCATGATGGACCATACTCAGACCGAGATCAGTCTGGAAGCTATGCAATATTCTGTCAGGTTGTGTCAATACTTACGCCAGAATATCGACCTGGTGATGGATCGTATTACCTACAGTCCCGATATGGCCGAACGACAGAAACTGATTGAACTGATCCGAGCTGAACCCGGTATCTCTCGATCACGTCTGTTGCGAAAGTCCCGATTGAGTGTCAAACGGATGAATGATGGACTCGATACATTGGTTCAAGCCTATCAAGTCCACGCCAAAAAATCAGTTCCTACCAGTAAAGGGGCTCCCGTAACTCAGTATTTTATGGTTAAAGGTTGATTAACAGAGTGATTTGTTTCACACTTATTTCACATTTAATTCCTATTTATTTCACACACCTCAAACCTATGCCACCATTGGGTTTAAGGGGGTTTTTGATTTATTTCACAGGCCCCCTAATATAACCCTAACGTGAATAGACCATATAAGGGACTATATATATTAAATGAAATATATATATTTACTATACGGGGCTTGGGTTTGCGATGGTGAAATAAATGTGAAACAAATGTGAAATAAAGAGAAATAAATAAGGAGACTATTATTATGGATGATAACTACATTCAAGCTAAGGGTAATGGTGACCAACACTCCATCACTCGCCTTGCTCTGGTCTGGCATCAGGATCACGACCAGCCTATGGGCGCTTGGATCAATGGACACTACTACATACTAGCTGACAATAACCCTCAAACTATAAACAGGTCGGAAGATAGAAGGAGCGAAGACCATGTTCGGATTGTTTAGGAAATCGAAACCGGTGGATAATACGGCTCGACCAGAGTTGAGCCCGGAGAATATCAAGAAGCTGGCTTGGTATCAGAATCGACTCACACTGATGATGAACTCGTTCCGCACCCAAACCGAGTTAGCCCAGTACCTGGGAATCAAACGAGCTATTCTGAATAAACTGCTCAACAAAAACGGAACCTCTACCTCCTATCTGGCTATGAGACATTTCCCCCGCACTGATCTGACTCAAGCTGACCAGTTGATTAAAGATTTTAAGGCTGATACCTATCGAGAGATTATCGAGACTGCCCGTCAAGGCAGTTCTTTCAAGAAAGAGATTCAAGATGATCCCGGCAGCTATCGTATCATCTTCGATGGCTTCGATTTCACCTCATCCATCGATTTTAACGATCACCATACCTATCCGCTGCTGGGTTGGACTTACACCCTAGCTGATGTTAAAAAGCTTCATGGCTCCATTCCTGACAAGTTCTGGGGGCAAGTATGGATTATTGTCGATTCCCGCGTTGGTGATTCAGCCGCCTATTTTCTACATAACGCCACCAAAGGTGAAGTCTTAATCCGGCTGGATAAATATAACCACCGTAAAATCACACTCTACGCGGCTAATAAGATCCTGATCGGTTCGGCCAACTTCGGCCATACTATCAATAAAGAGTGCATGGTCGAGATCACCAGCGCTAGCGATTATGGTTGGCTGATGGATAAGTTCATGCTTCATTGGGAGTCTCTGGACGAGTTTCCGGGTGCTAATTATCAATCATCTGATTCGGTTGTGCCAGTCTCAATCGATAGTCGTCGCGTGAATGGCTGATAAGTGGGTTACGGTTAAGAAAGCGGCTGAGATCGTGGGGCGGAGTCATCATACAGTATATAACTGGATCGAACGGACTCGTCGCGGTAAAGCTTCGCCAGCCTTGCTGATCAAACATTCGGAGAAGGAAAATAATAAAGGCTGGCTGATCAATGTTAAATCACTGAGGAAAGTGAACAAAAATTCACCCCGAGTCTCCCGACCCCGATTGATACACCGACCCATTGAACAACCACCAACCAAGTTGGCTGGAACTCATAGCTGTTTCAAAGGCGGTGATTCGATGAGACGAGTCACGGCTGATCGACGGAAATGGATTAAAACTTGGGTCGATGAAGGTAAATCACTATACAGAGTGCTGGCCATATTCGACCCTAAACTACATCAAGAGATAGAACGCTTATACCGGGATGAAATAAAATCCCGTCGGAGGAGAAATGTCACTTAAGAAACTGACTGGACTATGGATTAATGAAACTAAAGAGGGCGAAAAGTATTTCAGTTCAGCCAAGTCCAAAGAGAAAACTAGGCTGGTGATGGAAGTGGAGGCTAAACTGTTCGTCTTCAAAAATAAGTATTATGAGGAAGGTAGTAATCAACCGGAATATAACCTAATGTTCGACACCGATACAGCCGAATTGATCGAGAGCGATGAGGTTGCTACACCCCCACCTTCGGCCAGGGTGGAAACTTCAGACGAACTACCCTTTTGATTTAATCGTAATTTTTGGACCATTTTGAGATTTGAAGGAATCCGAGATTCAGACGGCTATCGAGAAGGTGCTACGCATCTATGAACGGTCTGGGTCGTGTATGTACATCAAGAATAACAGCGGAGCCTATAAGACTGATCATGGTGCCTTCGTCCGCTACGGCAAACCTGGGTCGTCGGATTTCTTACTGTTTCTCAAAGGTGGAGACAATGTGTTCTTGGAAGTCAAGACACCAAAGGGTCGCCAAACTGATCGACAGAAGGAGTTCCAACAACGAGTCGAGCGGTTAGGTCACCGCTATCAAATCGTTACCTCAGCTCGAGAAGTATGGATGATTCTGGAAAATGAAGGCTAAGAAGGGGTTCAGCGGATTGTACAGGGACGGTCCCGAATGGTCCGGCGGATTCATTAAAAGGGTTGAGATGGCTAAGAAGGAAAAGAAATCTAACAAGATGCGCCGAAAATGGGCTGACAGCTCGTTTATCTGGATCTGGGCTGGGTTGCTGATGGTGATATTATCGGCCTGGTCTGGAATAATTTACCTGATTATAAAACTGATGGGAGGCTGATGATGGATGATGTTACTCGATGTCGATGGGCTACTGCTCTGGCTGGGATTGGACTAAACCCACCAATGTCGGAACAGGAAATGATGAAACAATTAGCTGATACCTGGAGAGGTAGGCTGCAAGAACTTATCCCACGACGAGACTTACTGATCCAGGAGTTGGATCTGGTCTGTAAAACCATAGGTCATGGCCAAAAAGAGGTGGAGTCGATTGAGCGAGAACTTTATCCAACAACTACTGACTGAGAAGGATGGTCAACGACTCCTGCGACTGATCTATCACCACCGACCTCCCAAGTCCACTATCAAACGGATGGTGCTGGAGATGTGTTCTGATCAGGTCGACTCCTCCCGATCCCTTTACCGATCCTGTGCCGAGATGGCTAGCCTGATCCTAGGCGAAACGATCACCACCCGACAAGCTTACTACCACCTCAATAACCATATCGAGTCCAAATGGTAGTAAGATTTGTAGACCTTCCTAATTAATTCTATAATCCATCTAGGTTGATGATAGTCTCCTTATCATAATCTTTGGGGCTACTCCTTCAGCCCCAGCCAAACTCGATGGCTTGTGCGGAGGTCAGCACCGGTCTCCGTTCAAGTCTTCTTGACACTCTACTATAGTATCTCGGAAGAAAAATCAAAAAAGGAAATGAAAAGTAAAATAAATTGGGTTCTACTACCATTTGACACTGATATGGTACTTCTTCAATTATGAGCAATTTTGACGACATTTTCCGCATGATCCTCAAACATGAGGGAACCGAGTTCACCGATTACTCGACTGATAAGGGCGGAGCTACTCGCTTCGGTGTGACACTGGCTACCTTGCAACGATTCCAACCGTCAGCCAGGCGACAGGATGTGGAGGACATGACCGAGGACGAAGCCCGAGAGGTTTATATCCGGTTATGGGATGAAGCCAGGGTCGGAAGTTTGGATCTGGGGACCAAGGCGGGGAAATTCTATTTTGATATGTATGTCAATGGTGGCGGTCGGATGGGTGGGATGTGTTTACAGGCAGCTATCAATCACAAGCTGAGCCCGACGGATCACACCCAGTGGATCGATGTCGATGGGATGCCAGGTAATGGGACCAGGGAAGCTCTGAATCGAGTGGGTCCGATCTCACGGTTCGACCTATCGATACAAAGGTCCGGCTTCAATTGGAATAATGTATTCAAAGGCAGTCACTTCGGATTCAAGCAGAAGAATAATGATAATAACCGATTAGACCAGAATATGTATATTGTGGGTTGGGAAAGACGAACCCATGATTTAGATGAACAGGGTCGGACCCCAATTGCCTGGTATACCACAGCCGAACTAGAACGAGAGTTAGCTAGTAGATTAGGAACCATATAAATCACACGGGTGCGTTAATTCGTGGGTGTGAGGAGTAAATTAGATTATGCAACTATCGAGAACGGAAGCAGTTAGAGCGGCACTAGCGGCCGGTAATGGGGTTACAGGTCAACTCACGGCGGGTGTGACTCATTTACCTCTTGATTCGGGAAGTGTAGCTATAGCCAATCATGGTATTGCAGTCAAAGCTTTGACGGCTAATACGGATTCTGTTTGGGTTGGTATAGGTTCTGCCACTACTGGAACAGGAACGGAACTGAATCCAGGTGAAGGCGTGACCATCAATATCGACAGTCTGACCAAGGTTTATGTTATCAGTGATACAGCAGCCCAGACCGTCAGTTACATCCTGACATAGGAGGACACAATGAAATTTCACGATTTTAGTCCGTTCTATAGATCAGGCGAAGGTATCCGCTCCAAGGTAAGTGGCGATAGGTTGATCGATAACCCGGCTGTGGCTGATGCACAGGGTGGTAGTGCGGCCAGTTATAGCTTTGATGGTACGGATGATGTTGTTACGGGGCCGACCAGCACGTTGTACGATAACGCTTTTGCCAGTGGTGGAACCATTTCCGCTTGGGTTAATCCAAGCTCCTTGGGTGAGAATGTTACTGGTAGGATTGCCCAAAAGGGTGATCAGGGTGGGGCAAATGGTGGTTGGTTGCTTTGCTGTTTGGCTCAATCAGGCAATAATATAAGTTTGAGATTTCAGCACCTGTGGTCAACGGGTGACGTTTATGCCGATTCGGGTTACAGCCTTCCCATAGGACAATGGACTCATGTGGCTGTTCATTATGACGGTTCTAGCCCAAGTAATACAGCTACATTCTATTTCAACGGTGTGGCTGATGTTGGAACTAACACTAACTCAGGGAGTGGGACTGTTGCCACTGATGATAGTACTCCTCTTTATATTGGTGACAGGTCTACCAGTGATAAAAGTTGGGACGGACAAATATCTCAAGTACGCCTTCACAATCGTGCGCTATCCGCAGATGAGGTTCGTGCTGCTTACAATGGTCAGGCGGTAGGGTTTGAGCATCGTGGTGCTAGTCAGGATGCACTAATTACGGGAGATGATTCTGATTTCGATACTGTCGGAAATTGGATTTCTATTGGTAGCTCGACAGTTGATGGCGGCTATGGTGGTGGTGTTGGTCATGCTACAACCCTGAGAATTCAAGCGGGTGATGCTTCAGGTGAGGGGGCCGCTATCCCTAACCTGACATTGACACATGGTAAAGCGTATAGATTTATTGTTGATTACAAGACCATTGAAGGCACCAACCTTACTGATTATGAGATATGGCTCTATGATACTGTTTCAGGCGATACGGTAGTGATGGCTGAACCTCTCAAGAGTCTAGGTTCTTGGGTCGAAGGTTATACTGCAGAGGCTATCTGGACAGGGCCATCAACAACGACTGGTAGGGTCTACTTTAAGGCACCTGGAAGTGAGGGACACGCTGACAACGAGACACTTTTAGATAATGCAACCCTAACCCAAATTGGCTGTGTAGCAGAATATCTGCCCAGCGGCATCAATGCCACCCAGTGGGTCGATACGTCAGGGAATAACTTACACGGCTCGACATCCACAGCCACAGCGGTCAATCACACCACGGGTGCGTTGACGATGGTGGATAACATCGTCATGGCTGATGGTAAGGGTATCGATTTCAGTGCTACGGCTGATGGGACGGGTGCAAGTAGTGTGGCAGAGGTGCTCTCTGATTATGAGACGGGGAATTGGACACCCGTCTTGTCTGACGCTTCAAGTGCTGGCAACCTGGCAGGGGTAACTGTGGCAGAGGCCAGTTATACGAAAATCGGCAGGTTAGTCACAGTCGAAACTGCGTTTCAGATAACAAGTGTTTCTGGTATGACTACGGGTGATCCACTCTATATTCAAGGATTGCCTTTCCCTAGTAGGGCGGGTGATGACGACTACCGCTCACACGGCATCGTTGGGTACTTTAGCGGCATCTCGTTTGATTCTGGGTTTACTTGGATTGCAACACGCATTGAAGGTGATGAGATTAGTTATCTGGTCTTCCAAGAAGCGGGATCGGGAGTGGCTTCTAATAAAATACTCGTTAGTCAGATTGTAGGTACTCCGTATATTCAACTTTCTCATACCTACCAGGCTTAACAAGGGGCATAAATTATGGCAACAACAATAACTGAAATAGAACAAATCGATGCAATCGAGTGCCTTGAATCGGGTGCCATTCAGGTTAAAAAAGGCACCTATTATGAAAAGACCATCAGTGGCGAGACTGGACTAGACGAGGACGGTAACGAGGTGGAGATCCCACCTGTTACTACCAAGAGTCATGTCGGTAACTGGCGTGGTGTGATCGGTCTACGTGATGAGGCCAGGGCTGCTGAACTGCTGGGTGATAGTGCTAATGTGGCAACCGCTCATTGGGCTAACTTCCCAGTACCACTAGAGAAACCTACAGATGACAACACAGTGGATGAGATTAAAGCCTATCTGGATCAGGAGAGTATTAGCTACAGTAGTGGTAACACTAAATTGGAACTATTAGCTTTAATCCCGGAATAGATGAAACTGTTCGGTAAAAAGAAACCGGATCAACCTAAAGTGAGTCGGGAACTGACCAAGCCTCACGTCAACGAGGATGCTGATCTGGTTAAACGTGAGAAACAACAGATTCGAGCTTTCAGTCAGAAGAAATTCTGGTTAAAAACCCAGAAGTTCGGTTGGTAGATATGGCATTTTGGGATCAGTTGGAAGGTGAGACAGCTACAGCTTTTCGAGCCTTCTGTGCTTATCGTGACATGGGATTGGATCGGACCCAACGCCAAGCCTGGGAAATGTTACAGCGGGCGGATGGTAAACAGACCAAATCGATGAACCCACGCTGGAAAGAGTGGCGTAAAAATTATCGATGGGATGATAGGTCTGAAGCTTTCGATGCTTATCAGGATAGTATCTTTCAGAAACGATTGATCGATACTAACATGAAATCTCGACAGAAGATGATTCGCAGTGCTCAGACCCTGCAGGAGTTCGCCGTTCAAGTTATCCATAAATCCGACATCGAGGAGATGGATAGTGACGAAGCCCGTAAACACCTCAAGACAGCGGTAACAGCTTTGAAAGACGGCATACAGTTAGAGATGTCGTTACTAGGAATTAAGACAGAACCTGGGTTCACACCCAGCTCATCGGCGCACAATGGACAACAAATCGATATTAACATCCTTATTGACCAGTTTAGAACCTTCGGAACTCGATTGGCTTCAACAGACCTCCCAAGTGTTGTATCAGAGCAACCCCAAGCTCTTAATAGCGGGGTTGACGGAAATGATCAACAGCATGGCCGGGTTGCTGAAGATTCACGATAAGTTCCGTCAGTTACGGCCGCTGATCCCCAATAACACCCAGTTAAAGATCTTGGAAACGGTCTTTAAGATGGAGTCGGAAGGGAAACCGATCAGGATTATTGCGCTTAAAGGTCGACAACAGGGGTCCAGCACCGGTATCGGCGCTTACTGTTTCTTACGGGCTTTATGTGAAGCTAACACTAACGCTCTGATAATCACTGAGGAGAAGGGTGGATCGGCTAAGAATATCTTCCAGATGTACAAGACATTTGCTGATAACTTACCCGACATGGGCGTAAAGCGTGAGTTTACAAGAGAGAACACCTTTATGAAGTTCGCCACCCCGCTCAACAGTCAGATACGGGTTGAGGGTGGAACTATCACTAGCTTTACATTCCAGGTGGTCCACTTATCAGAAGCCGCTTTCTTCCGTAACCTACGAGAAACTATCAGCATGTTGTACCAGACGGTTCCTGACACTGATAGTGCTATCTTCTTGGAATCCACAGCTAACCGACATGGTGACGATTTCTATCAAGAATGGATCAGAGCTGTTAATGGAAAATCGGACTTTTTCCCCTTATTTATTCCCTGGTTCACCCACGAAGAATATCAACGAGACTTCGATTCCGATCTAACTAAAGAACAACTAGGTAACAGTTTGGGTAACGCCGAGGGTGACGAATATGGCAACGAACAACAGTTGGTCGAAGCCCATCCAGAGTTGACCTTAGAGAAAATCAACTGGAGACGGCACGCTATTCGCAACCGATGCGCTGGCTCGATACATGAGTTTGATCGACAGTATCCAGTTAGTTGGGAAGTAGCCTTCAGGACTCAAGTAGCATCGATATTCGATCTCAACCGGATAGGTCAACTGAAAAGTAAAGCCCCAAGAGTTAAGAAGGGTCACTTTAATGAGACACCGCGTGGTGTAGAGTTCCGACCGATGGGTGTAGCTGTCTCTAAAGTTTATCGCTTCCCAGACGAAGCCTACAAATCGGGTTACATTATCGGGGCTGATGTGGCTGAGGGGTTAGATACTGGCGATTATAGTTGTGCCGTGGTAATGAAACGGTTACCGATGGAAGTGGTCTGTGTTATCCGAGCCGGTAAGGGTGAACAACTATCTCTCGATTATTTCGCTGATCAGATTAAGTGGGCAGCTAAATATTATGATAACGCTTCCATCTGTGTGGAGAGTAATGCTGATGGTAGTGCGGTCAACCTCCTACTATCGGAACGTGGAGCAGGTAATTTGTTACGAGAACGAGACATCCAGATCAGTGATTCGTCTCGATTTGGTTGGCGTAACACCTCATCCACCCGTCGGTTAGGGGTGGCCTTGTTACAGACCTACTTTAATAAGGGTGAGTTCCTGGTCTATGATGACCAGATATTGCAAGAACTGAACAACTTTGTTACCGTCAATGGCAAACCTCAAGCTGTTAAGAAGGGTCAACGGAGAAAACCGGGTGAGGATGATCAGGGTTGGTTTGATGATGGGGTCTTCGCTTGTATCTCAGCTCTGTTAGCTCACGAAGGGTTGCCAGCACCCAAACCTAGCAGATGGGTCGAGAAAAAAGAACGATTGATAGAAGAACGTAGGTGGGAGGAGGATCGTAAACCGAAATCGGTATGGGATTATGTCTGATAAAATAGAAAGTTTTGAACTGATCAACGACGAAGACGACTTACTCCAATCTATCAAAGCTATGCGGGCTGAAGCTGAAGACGCTATCAGTCAACGTATTAAGGTGGCTCGGAAATCCTGGCTGTATCTGTTGGGTAGTCAATACCTGATCGAAGAAGGTGAAGCACTGGTCGATGCTGAAGTGCCGAGCTGGAAGTTCAGGTTGACCCGTAACATCGTGGCACCGGTGGTGGATACATTAGCCCCCATTCTATCCCAAGCTCGACCTAAATACTTTATTCGAGCTGATTTCCCTGATATGGAAGCTGTTATCTCAGATAACGATATAGGGATGCCGATCCCGACGGGGATGACTGATAAAGAGTTAGCTGAGAAGTTGGAGACCATCCTAGATGCTACGCACCAACGACGAGGTGAAGGTTTAGAGATCAGTAAGCTGTTAATGGATGTGTTGGTCAACGGGACCGGGTTTCGTAAAGTCCATTATTGCCCCTATATGCAAGAGATCAAGCTACCTATTATCCCGATGGAAGATGTACTGGTCGACCCGATGGGTACTAGATTGGACTTCCAAGACTCCAAGTATGTGATTGTACGGACCTATCTGGATGCGGCTGACATCGAACACCTGTACGGAGTCAAGGAATCCGATTACGCTGATGGGTCTGATGCCGATCAATCGGCTGATCATAGTGTTAAGAGCGGTCGTGGATTCTTGCGACGGGTACGGAACTATTTCAAAGCACCACGCGGAGAACTTACCACTGAAACCCGATATGAGCGTAACAGGTATCCGGTCCTAGAGGTCTATTTCGACGCTGATCACGGGATTTCGGAAGCGTTTGATTATCGTTACGATGAGGAACGCCAACAAGCTAACCGATCCAGAGTAGTGGTATGTATCAATGAACAAAAGATAGTCTACGATCAACCCAACCCATATTGGCATAACGAGTTCCCTATTATCGGTTATACCTCATCACCGTTACCTCACGTATTTCACGGCCGATCTGAAGTAGAACCACTGTTATCGATACAAGACGGGACCAACATTCTCTATAACACTGTTATCGCTAACGCTTTACTGATGTCCAATTCACAATGGTTAATCGAGGACGGATCAGTCGATTATGGTGACTTAACTAACCAACCCGGTCTGATTGTACCGGTGGAAGATATAGGTAAAGTGCAACGAATCCCACCAGCACCCATTCCAGGGGATGTCTTGGGATTAGTCAAAGAGTTGGAACAGACAGCTCAGGAACAGGTGGCCGGTGTCAGTCCTGTTTTACAAGGTCAAGCACCCGGCTCCAACGTTTCGGGTAAGATGGTCAGTCTCCTGACCGGTAACGCTTACAACCGTCAAGTACCCAAGATCCAGAGTCTGGACGTATCCTATCGTCGCCAAGCTAGAGTGGAAGTCAGCCTGTTACAACAGTATAAAGAGTTTGATGATCCCAGAGAGACGCGAACTTATGATCAGGGTGAAAACCTGTTATTCAATGAAGCCATGCGAGAACTGTTATATAGCGTGGAAATCGAATCTAAGGCCGATGCGCCTTTGAATATGACCGACCGTATCAATTACGCTTTTGCTATGGTCCAATCTGGTGTCTTTGATGTTAAAGAATTTATCAGATACACCGGTGTCGAACTTTCTGAAGAACGGCGAGCTGAGATCTTTGATGTCATGGATCAGGCTCAAGTTCTTCAACAACAATTGGCCAACAACCCAGAGTTAGGACTGTCGGCAGACAATAATCCTGCACAACCTGGACTGGCCGAACCCAATGTAGCTAATCAGTTAGGAGTATAAGAAGCTATGAACGAGCAGCCCATCGAAACAACTCCCCAAGAGGGAACCACTGTTACCGAGGACTCGTCTGAACCCGTTGACCCGATTGAAGCCGAACTCTCGACCCTACGTGAGAAAATGGATAGCGAAAGATTAACAGCTAAACAGAAGATCACCGAAATGGGTCAGGATCGAGCCGATCTAAAAGCCCAGTTGGAATCCCAACAAGCTGAGATCGATAACTTGAGACGAGGCGGTTACGCGGACAATCAACCCCAAGAAGAAGATGTATATCAGCGGGCAGTGCGGGAAATGGCGCACGAAATTGTTGACCTAAAAACTCAACAAGCTCAACGCGACGAAGCACAAGCCGTTGATTCCAGAATCACAAAACTGCAACAACAGTTTGGGGTTAGTGTTGAAGACGCTCAGTTAATTCACGATTACAACATCCAAGGCGATTTTGAAAGCGCTTATAAGGTGGCTAATCTGAACTCGCAGCGTAATCAGAAAAAACAGAATCAAGCCCAACAGAGAGCCTCAGCCGGTGAACCATTACCTCAAGCCAGATCCAATACATCGTCACCACCGCAAGTGAGTGAAGGTGATATGGTAGAAAGGCTAGAGAAGATGAGTCCCACCGAGAGAGCTTCTGCTGTGGCTGCTAATCCGGACCTATTGCAGTATCTCGGGCGATAGGGTCAATAACACCCTACGCCATTGGGGGATTTTACAATGGCCGCAGTCGGTGGCGCAGCAACTACTATTCTCGAACAGATCGAGATGGCAACTTTGCCATCTCAACAGGGGCTGAACACAGCTCTACTTTCTAAAACCAGCCCGTTATTACGGGTACTACAAGAGAATGCCAAGGAAGATACTGGCAACTCGATTCGGGCCCAAGTCCGATATAACAGGAATAAACACCAATGGTACTACGGGTCCGAGCAATTAACAGCTTGGAGAACCGATGCGACCACTGACGCTACTGACGATGTTGGTGGTGCCGGTGCGACTACCGGAGCCGGTGGTCAGTTCGCTCAGGTTGAGTATCAATGGAAAAACCTAGCTGTTAATGTTCGTATCACAGAAGATATGTTGGTGGAGAATAGTGCGCTCAACATCAACGACCTTCTTAACATAGAATCGATCGATTCTATACCGGAGAGAGACCGTAAGACAATCTTCAACATCTTCGCTCGTGAAACCGAGTTGATGGCTGATGATATGTCCAATGCTCAAGCCTACGCTTTGACCAACCAGGAAACTGGTGGGTCTGGTGGTCTGACTAACGCTGGCAGCTCTCACGACGCAGTTGGAGGTATTCACAGTATCTTTAGTGTGTTGGATAGTAACGATCTGGGCGGGTTCTCTCGTACAGATTTGGGTACTTTCCAAAATCAATCCGGCACCGAAGATCTGGGATTGTTATCAGGTTACTTTAACACCCATAACACTTCAGTAGGGTCGGATGGTGATACTGATTTTACTACCAGTAATAAATGGCAAGCCAAGACCGTCAACGTAGAAACGGTTGAGGATGCTGGTGGAGCTCAACATAACCTAACTAAAGAACTGTTAGGGTTGGCTCTACACGATTGCGCTCAGGGTGGTATCGATGCGGTAGATTACGTTTTCTGTAATCCTCGTATTTATGTAGCCTTGGAAATGTTACTGGAAGGTCAAGTCCAACGTG
>Ga0208450_1000823_pt1 | contig 15670 bp, 13 predicted proteins | sample MalvireepMed_908_FD_184249 | JGI IMG/M metagenome (GOLD analysis project Ga0208450, IMG submission 184249) | Marine viral communities from the Global Malaspina Expedition - Malaspina viral metaG DeepMed_908 (SPAdes) (version 2) | ecosystem: Environmental > Aquatic > Marine > Oceanic | place... | reverse complement strand
AGGCCGTTCTTCTCCAGGTGTTTGTTCACCTCTTTAAACAGCGACTTGCCAAGACCGTGCTGCTCCAGGAAATGCCGGAAGTTGAGAATGGTGGTCTCGTCCGGCAAGCGGTCCAGCTTCAGACCGGAGAAGTGCCGCATGGATTCGATCTCGTACAAAGCGTCTTCCATGGCCGGATCGCTCAGGTTATAGAACAACTGCATGCAGTGAACTCGCAGCATGGCAGACAGCGGATAAGGCGGCCGACCGTTCTGCCCCTTGGGGTAATAACGAGCTACCTACTTCTCCAATTGCTTCCAGGGAATCAGCTTATCCATCCGTTCCAGAAAAATCTCGCGACGAGTTTTGCGCTTCTTGTTCTGGTACTCGGCTTCCGAGAAGGTGATCAGATCCATGGCGGTGACGCATCCTATGCAGTTGGCGACAGCCAAATTATCGCTGATTTCGAGACTTATTCAGAGTCTCCCTAGAAAAGCTCCATCTCGCCACTAAACAAATATTGCAAAATAACTCAAAGCATCAAGCTGAAAAATAATCAAAACCACTTATTAAGAATCAAATTATGCACGCACTCTTTTTGCACTAACAAAGCACCCTAAAGCCTGCCCCATAAAAACCCAATAATACTTACGATTAATCCAATCAATCGAAAAAGAGCTAAGCAACACCAAAACCAAGAGCGCGGCTAGCAAATGAATTGCCATATTCCAACTTTTAAACCTTAAGAAGTAACCAAACCAAAATGGAAAGTTAATATAACAAAAAGAATACAGCGACCCTAAAATCAAACCTGTAGAAAGATAAAACGTAACAATTGTATTATGCGTACCTTTGACTCCCCCATAAACCCCAAGCCTATCAGCAAGCGCAACTTCCCCACCACCCAATCCATAGCCAAAGAGCCAATTCTCATACATCAAGTCGAAAGAGTTAATCCAAATAACATCACGGGAAGACAAATCTCCCGAGTTAAATGTTGAATCAAACCTGTTTACCATCATAGGGTTACTTGATAACAAATAAAAAGCACCTAAAATCAAAACAAAAAACAAGACCAAGACCAAGACCTTCTTTGAGGTAGAAAGCAGTCTAAACCTTACGCTAATTACTGTTATAAAAGCACCAGCGCACACTAGCGCAATGATAGCGGATCGAGATCCAGTTAATGTCATCAGATAAAAAATAAAAAAGAAAGACAAGACATAAAACAACGATAAGAGAGGACTGGCTACATAACTATTAAAGAGAAAAATCAGCGCCGCCATCGCTAGAATTGACGCAAAATTATTCTGGTCAAATCCATCAACTGAAACCCGAACATTATCAGGACCTAACACACTAGCGTTTAATACCGAATTCAACTCGTAAAAATAAAAGTAGATCGCATAAAGTAAAACTGAAAAAGAAAAACACCTCAAACCAAAAAGAACAACTTCTGAATTCAAATAATTAAATCTAACCAATTGATATGATGTGATAAAAATAATAACTGAAGTCGCAACACCAACAATTGAAAGAAACCCCTTCCCTACATAAGACCCGGGATGGACAATCAGGAATATAACTAAGAATAAAAAAACAGAAAACTCCCAACGAAAAAAAATGCGTTTTTCTTTAAATACGATCAAAACAAACAAGAGCAGCCCCACCAGCAAACTCAATGATACGGGCCAACCAAAATTTACCGTAAAAATAAAGTCTATAGGCAGCAAGATCATGTAAACAACAAACAAAAATCTCGCAACATATTTTATAGGCAATGACATTAAAGGTCTCACAGCCCGTAAACTCTAGACGCTAGCATTCCAAGTCTTTGCCTTAGCCCTACTAGAAAATTGTAATTCTCAGATCCCCTTGGTATACGATGCCATGATAAAAGGCGCACTTTACCTCTCGGAAAACTAATACAATCTATGTTCATTTTCGATTCTGTCGAATGCCGCATCGTTAACGAAAAAACATTCTCAAGATTTCTAACAAAGTTACCTGAGCTGAAATTTGAGTCAAAAATCAAAAATGAATTCTCTTTTAAGCGATTTAACTTAGATGGGGCATTAATTACCATACCAATATACGCCAAAGATAACTCTATCCAATCTCCCTCATCTACGCACAAACCATTAAATCCGTTCAACACTAAATCTGACACCCCACCAACGCCATCTATACTCAAAACTGCCATTTTTGCAGACATGGCCTCGATAATCGTCATAGGCAATCCTTCGTTCAAAGAAGGGAACAGCAAAATATCTGATGCAATAAGAGCCTTATAAAAATCAAAACTACTGACAAACCCGTGAAAAACTATGCTCAAAGAGCTCAGTTGTGCTATGAAGGACCTATCTTTATCATTGTATTGTCCAAAAAGGTGTACCTCGACACTTTCTTTAAGCGAAGAATCGTTAAGTTTAGCCAGCAACGACTTTATATAACTAATACCCTTGTTTAAGTTACTCCCTCCCGCGTAGACTAATTTAACCTTTCCAGGCTCACCTACAATAGATTCTTTATGCTCACAATTTAAGGCATCAAAAGGAGGAACAAAAATATTAGGAAATAAAGAAACTTTTTCTTTAGATGCTATTTTCTTTTTCAAATCTCCCATCATAAAATGACTAATTGCACCAACAACATCACATACCGAGCTGTCGTTAACAACCAACTTATATATATTTGACTTATTCATGTGACAAAAACTTATCTTAGGGCAATCTGCGTAAACCATTAGATTGCTAACATAAGGGTTATCGTTATTTATGATAAGCTTAGGCCGAACTTTATTATACTCTTTAATCATCAAGAAAAGTTCTGTTCGCGGGTCGCTACTGGGGCCATGACAATGAACTGTGGCGATTGCCTTCAGCTGATTAATTGGCCCCTCCTTTTTGGTACTGGGACAGAAGCACAGAATCTCGTACCCGGCTTGATGTAGAGCTAAAATTTGCGCGTAGACAGACTGCGATATACCGGTTGCTGATCCAGGAAAGCTAGAACTACCAACAAATATCGTTCTTTTCATACCTTCACTTTATTATACAATTTTAACTTTAAAATAAATTCCACATTAAGCAATTATCATTAGATCATCCACGAGAAGAGGACACTTACCTTTTGAAAAAATCATTAAAGATTTGTTTTGCCAAACCATAAATCCTTTTAAAAGAATCTTTCAAACCAGGCTTTTCTGCGACACAATCCGAATGGTAGAATTTCGAATATTTATCAAGAATCAATTCTGAAGAATAGAAGCTTGAGAAAAACTTAAACGATAATTTTGATATAGCATTGTAGTATGCGTCATCGCTAATCATCCTGAGTATAAGCTCCAAATTCTTCCTTTGATCCTCGGCCCTGAACTTATTTCTTTCAGATACGTTAGTCCTCAGTGCACATTTCCATTGGCTTTCCGTACTAAGTAACACTGGAATCCTACCACTGCTATCTATTGCCAACACTGGCTTTGACAAAGCAGCGGCCTCTGCGGCGCTTCGCCCCACACCAATTATCGCATCCGCAACATTTAGATGCTTAGCTGTCTCTTTCGTGAGTTCTTCATCAGTTATTAACTCAACCATTCCCTTCTTCACAACATCCATCGTTGAAACATATTCAAAAAGCGACTTACTTTGAATGTCTCCAACAAGGAGTAGTTTAACTTTTCTATTTGAGAGCAACGACAATTCTTCTACCAGCCTGCATGAATCAAGAATGCTTTTCCGATATGCTTCTGAAATGCGGCAAGTTCGAATAAAAACAAACGAATCCCATGAGGTTAAGATATTTCTTTTTAGATAGTAACTAGGCTCTCTCTTCTCTACTCTATTTGGAACAACAACGACTTGACTCTTAGGCGATTTTTTTTTGAACCATCTTTCATTTTCCTCACTAAATACAATCAACTTACGTACGTATGGTGATTTTAGAGGGTTAGGCCCCCCGCACCGATTAACGATAGTTATGCTTTGCATAAGGTCTGAAAACGATGCGTAGTAAAAAGACGGATAATCAAAACAGTGAATTATGTCAAAGCGCCCTGACCGACACTTTCTCATTACTTTTAAGGGTACAAAGAAAGAGCTAGCGCCCCCAGAGTAGATGTGCGAGTCAAAATAAGGGTTTTCTTCAAGAACGGCACAAATCTTTCGGCCGATGGTTACCACCTTTACATCATGGCCTTCTGCAATTTTTCTCGATATTGTATTCAAACTGTGTAGATGACCTCCCTGCCCATGCCTACCCGTATATATCAGAAACAGCACATTCATATATTTATACCAAAATTTTATCGAGATTTAATCAGGATCTACCAGAGCAATTAATTTCTGAAACTTGAAAAAACTTAATACTCAACCAAAGCGATTACAAAACTGATCGAACGTTGCAAACTCATCTAATGCCTTTCGTTAAACGGCATGGCTAACGCTATATCGACTTAATCTAAAAACTACGCCCCAAACATCGCCTATGATAATTTTTTATTAATTTAGATCGAAATCTAACTATTTATAGTTGTAGTATATTTCATATCAACACAATCTCAGCACCGGCGATCTATTACGAGCTCGGTTATTAACTATGGAAAAATAACCTGTCAGACTCTAGGGAGGCTCTGATGTACGAGATCGAGTCCATGCGGCACTTTGCCGACCTGAAGCTGGACCGCTTGCCGGACGAGACCACTATTCTTAACTTCCGGCATTTCCTGGAGCAGAACGGTCTTGGAAAAACGCTGTTCAAAGAGGTGAATAAGCATCTGGAGAAAAACGGCCTGATGCTGCGTGAAGACAGTATCGTAGATGCCACCATTATCTCTGCTCCCAGTTCCACTAAAAACGAAAAGGGCGAACGAGATCCGGAAATGCACCAGACCATAAAAGGCAACGAATGGCACTTCGGCATGAAGATGCACATTGGTGTCGATGACACGCTGGGGCTGATTCATAGTATCGATACCACCGCTGCCAACGTTCGCGACATCGTGCCCACCGACAAGCAGAAAGCCGAGAAAATCAAAGCCAGCATCCGCTCAAAAGTGGAACATCCGTTCCGGTACATCAAGCAAGTGTTCGGCTACAGCAAGGTCCGCTATCGCGGCCTGTCTAAAAACACCAACCGACTGAACTTGTTGGCCGCGTTCAGCAACCTGCTGATTGGTGAAATTTACCTACTGGCGTAGGGCCGGTGTGCCTGTTTTCCGCCAAAGTTGCGGGAAACGGGCAAGATACACACACATAACGGGAAGATAGTGTCTGAACTTTCGATTTTTGCCGGCTAAAGCCAAGATCAGCAAAAATCAGCGGCTATTCAGGCCTTTCCTAGTGCCCCGTCCGGGTAATCCATTTATTTATTGTCAATAATACTCAGCTTTGCTCGCGCCACTGAAGTCATAATCGATTCTGCACTCTTGTGCCAGCGGAACGGCTTTGCCAGTTTCTCATTATGAGTTTGGATAAAGCGGCGAATTGCCTTCTTCAGTTCGCCGACACTGGTAAAAATGCCACGGTACAAAGCACGGCGTTCCAGTTAACCAAACCAGCCCTCCACGGCATTCAGCCAAGAGGCGCTGGTTGGCGTGAAGTGCAGCTTGAATCGGGGATGTTTTTCCAGCCAGGCTTTCACTTCTGGTGTTTTGTGGGTCGAGCTGTTGTCCAGAATCAGGTGAAGGTCTTGCTCTTTCGGTGTTTCTCGATCAATTTGTCGCAGAAAGTCGAGAAACTCTTTGGCGCGGTGGCGTTGTGTAATGTGCCCAATCACTTCGCCGTTCAGGATATTCAGAGCCGCGTATAAGCTGGTCGTCCCGTGCCTCTTGTAATCGTGGGTACGGCGCTCGATCTGGCCGGGTTTCAGTTGCAGCTTTGGTTGAGTGCGATCCAGTGCCTGGATCTGCGTTTTTTCGTCAACTGACAACACCAGCGCGTTATCAGGCGGATTCAGATACAAGCCAACGACATCGAAAACCTTCTCAGCAAAGTCCGGATCATTGCTTATTTTGAAGGTTTTTAGCCGGTGCGGTTTCAGGTCAGCGGCTTTCCAGATCTGATGCACTTGCCAGCGACTGACACCGGCATATTCGGCCATCAACCGGACGCTCCAGTGGGTAGATTCCTTGGGCAGCTTTTTGACCGTGTCATCAAGAATCGACTTGACCTTTTCCCGGTCCAGCTTCCTGGGTTGTCCGGGCCTTGGAGCATCTTGCAGGCCACTCAGTCCCTGCTCGATATAACGGTTACGCCACTTGAAAACGGTAGGCGTACTGGTCTCCAGTCGCTCGGCCACCGCTTTCGGTGATTCGCCAGCATTCAGAGCCAGAACGATCCGAGCGCGTTGAACAAGATTCTGACTTAATGTGCTTGTCCGTAACCAGCTTTCCAGCTCTAACTGATCATTCACGGTAAGATTAAAGGGTGCTGGTTTCCGCGCCACAAAAGGATCTCCAAGCCGGTAAAAAACGACCTGAATTATAGCATATTTACGCTAATGAATTACCCGGACGGGACACTAGGGAATCGGGAAACTCTTAACTAAACTTGCCACAATTTCATACATTTCTAAAACCTCTTTTTTATTTCGCGCAGCTAATCATAAATATTGCTTAGTATAATTCATCAGCAGGCATAAGTTTTCCGGCCGAATTAAGGTATAGCACCTCCGCCTTCATTGAATACCCTGTTTCTACTTCAACTCTATTTTTTATCAAAGATATCAGTTTTAGAACATCTATCGACGTAGCATTATTTTTGTTAAGTATAAAATTTCCATGGTGTCGGGAAATCTCAGCACCACCAATAGAAAGTTCTTTTGCCCCTAATCTTTCAATAATTTCTCCAGGGGATCCAAAGTCTTTATACATAGCGGGATCACTTTTGAAGACGGACCCACAATTCGGTTCCTTTTGCGGGAACTTCCTCCTTCGTGAAGCTAAAATATCTAGCATTGCTCGCCGCACTTCTCTTGAATCACTAGATTGATCAAAACGAAGAACAACTTTGACAATAACTTCGTTATTACGCTGAAAAACAGACTCTCGGTAGGCGAACTGACAGTCGACTGCTGTACGTCGAATTTCATTACCTACTTCATCAATACTTGTAACCTCAACGACAGAGCTACCAATCCCTTTCCTTTGGCTACCTCCATTCATGCAGATAAGGCCACCTATGGTGCCTGGTATTCCACAAATGTGTTCTGCACCTGTGAGCCCTGCCTTCTGGACTTTTCTGGAAAGGCTTGGCACCCAGGCTCCCCCCTCAGCGGTTACAATGCAATCGGAAACCCTGACTTTACCCATGCGATTGTCGATCTGAACACACGGAACCCGCAGCCCATCATCAGAAAAGAGCAGATTGCTGGTCATGCCAATGACGACATGATGGATGCTGTTTTGGTGAAAATACCGGCGCAAGACCTGCACTTGCTCCGGGCTTTTGGGTCGAATGACGACATCCGCGATGCCACCGATCTTCCAACGGCTTATATCTGACAGAGATACACCCTTTGAAACGCCACCAGGCACCAACCTTTCGAGCTCTGCGGTCATAGCTCTTGTCACTGCCATTATTTAGCCCTCACAGACATTGGCACTAGAATAGCGGTATTACTCAATTGATCCATTGCGCTGAAACTCCAAGGGCTGCGAGTTTTTCTGGTAGTCTGTTATACCCTCGCAACGCCATTTCAACATTATCAACGCGGCTTTCACCGTCCGCGCACAGTGCTGCCATAATCTGTGCCATGCTTCCGCGTAGATCTGTTGATGCAGCATGTGCACCACGTAGCTTGGCGGGCCCACGGATTATGATTTTTCCTGATTCTGCTTGCAGTACATCGGGGGCAAACTTAGCCAGCTCTTGCACATATGCAATGCGCTCTGGGTAACGATAGTCATAAATTATCGAGCGGCCATTGGCAAACAGCGCGAGGAAAACAAAGAATGATTGCATGTCGGAGATTACACCGGGATGTGTACCGGTTGCGAGTTCAAATGGCTGAATGCCATGAGGACCCAGACAATCTGGCGTAACCATTGCGGTATGGGTGTTGCGGAAAAGATCTAGACCTGCATCCTTAAGATGCAGCAAAGGCGCTTCCATGGTGTCAAAAGGTACATTTTTGATAAGCAAGTTTCCGCCACTTACCGCGCCCAACACCATCCAGGTGAGCGCTTCAATTCTGTCGGGCATAATCGCAAATGATGCGCCACGCAGCAGATCACCAACACCTTCCACACGGATCAGGCTACTGCCTTCCAATTGGATTTGTGCACCCATTTCTCGTAGAAAGGCGATCAAGTCGGTGACTTCTGGTGTTACATAGGCATTACGTATCAGCGTTTCCCCTTTTGCAACGGCTGCACACATCAACGCATTTTCTGTTCCACCTACCGTTGAGATGGGGAAGTCAATCGTACCACCAGTAAGCTTGCCCCTTATCTCGATATAATCCAGTTTTTCTTCGACGCTGCATCCCAGTTTCTTCCATACAAGAATGTGCAGATCGTAGCCACGGCTGCCAATTTTGCAGCCGCCCGGATAAGGAATTCTGGCATATTCATTCCTGGCCAGAATTCCCGCAGCTAGCAAATAGGTGGTGCGTATAGGCAAATTATAATCTGAGATCTGCTCATCGTTGAGCGATGGTGTATAGATTTCAATTTCTGATGCCGCATGATTTTCTGTGCATTGCACTCCAAGCTGTTTCATGAAGCCCGTTTTGGCCTTTACATCTTCCAGTGCTAGCGGAAAGTTCCGCAGATTGATCCTGCCACTAGAAAGCAGTGATGCAGCAAGTACACGGGTCGCACTGTTCTTAGCACCACTAACAGTAACCGCGCCATTAAGCCTTTGTCGGCCATGGGTAATAAATTTCATAGTGATTATCCTATCTTGGTATAAATCTGAGCATATAGAAAATGCTCGCTATATAGTGGACACTTAACAGTATTGCGTAAGCCAGAACCATCTTTACTGCGTTCAGGTGCCAATAATAAGCGGCTGCAAAGCAGGCGAGAACCAGCAAAGTTCGCTGGACATTGAGCAGGAGCAGCAAGCGGTGGCCTTCGAATACAAAAAGAATACGTGATACCGGAACCTGTAAAAACTGGAAAACCAGATAAGCAGCCAACAATGCAGCAAACTGGCCAGCCAATTGCCATTCTATACCAAACGCGAGAATGAACAGGGTCTCGCCGAACAAAGCGAGAAGGATAGCGGGAGGCAACGAAATTACAAGCAGGCGTTTAAGCATACTGTGAGTAATTAGTCGAATCCGTTTGGGATGTTTTTTTCCAACATTGCTGATTTCGGCATAATAAGCCTTGCTCATGCTGTCGCTGAGCAATCCTATAGGCAAGCTGATTGCCATTAATGCCAGACCCAGCTGCCCTGTTGTTTCAGCATCGTATATTATTGCCGTGAGCAATAATGGCGCTTGTGCGGAGAAAGCCAATAAAAGCTGAGAAGGCAGTCGATAGATTGGAAAATGGCGGTAGTGTGTTGCAACCGTTTTTATACGGTTGAAACTCAAAAATCTGAAATTCTTCGCAAAGTCCTTCCGGAAGTGCAACCAAAGCGAGGCAATGCCGCCGCTGGTTGAAACAACCTGGCCGATCAACAAACCGAGCGGTTTTATGGTCATAAAACCAAGTAAGAGCTTGATTGCATTGCCCAACAGACTTTGTGTGGCCGTAGTTTTGGCAATGGGTTTGTAGGCACGCTTGCGGGTCGCCCATAGCGACAGTATTTCATAGCCACCACCCCCTACCAATCCGAGGATAATCAGCCACCGGTAAGGTGCCAGCACTTCCATGGAGAAGAATCCTAGCAGCTGAACCCCAAAAGCCCAGAGTCCAAGGCCAACGATCAAACTCATGCATAGCATCAAACTTGCTGAAAGTGCCAGCAGGTTGATCGCCATACCATCGAGCCTTGGCAAGGGCAGGGCCAATACATAACGCAGGGTGATAATCGGAGCAAGTAACGCAATCAATGAGGTAAAAACCGCCAGTGCACCAAAGTCGTCCGGGCTGTATAGGCGGGTGAGAACCGGGATTGCGGCAAGACTGATGACTCTTGCCGTGATATTGCCGACAGCCAGTGTTGCCATACCACGAAATACAGTGCCGGCCGGGCCTGAAAAAGCACTGTCCTTCAATCGCCGTATTTTGCTGGGTTTTGGCGCAGGTTCTTCATTCATAGTTTGTTTTTAAATAATGGCACTTACAATGTCGCTTCACTGATTATGCGCGATATGTTGATGCTTTGCGTTAATAGCTCAACGATTTTTAGTGTTACGCCGAGAACCTTTTGTTTTTCTGTTGTTGTACCGATAATTACCCGCCAACCACGAAGGTTAGGCTCATACCTCCCATCACCAGTGTCAGGCAGGGCTAGTCATAGATCATGTTGACCATCGGTGAGATCAAGGAACCCGGCAGGCAGAGGGCCATGCCCCGTGCGCCATTTACGTTGAACACATGATCATGGGTGATCCCCGGTAGCCACATGAGTAGACCGACCTCCATAAACTGCCGAGCCAGCCCGTTGAACGCGGTGACCATGGAAATAAGACCGAAGTCTGACGGCTGCAGCAAACGGGCCAGAATGGCTACGGAGCCCAATTGCAGGATCAGTTTGATGCCCTGAGCGGCGAGGGTGATACCCGCGCTTTTTACGGCGCGTTCTTTCATGCCGGTTTTGAGGTGGTCGGCGTTGAAGAGTTGGTCTTTAGGGTTTGGCACGTTTTGGGGGGTCGCTTACTTTGCAGCTGGTCGCTGGCTTTGGGGGTGCTGGCCTTTGTCCGTGAGCGTCAGTGAGTGTCCGTGGCCAAAAGCTTTTCTTTCCGTGTCTTCCGTGTTCTTCCGTGGCAAAAAACCGGGCTTTGAGTTCGTCGCTGGCCTTGGGTGGGGTCTGACCGCGTAGGGTCAGACCCCTTTGTAGCCTGCTTACTTCGCGGATTTGTAGGCGTAGTTGTAGTAGCCGTAGCCACCATAACCGTAGTTAGAGGCTTTCTTCTCTACCGCGTTAAAGATCACACCTTTAACCTCTATACCATTTTGCTCAAACCGCCGCTTGGTCAGTTCCAGCTCTTTTGCCGGGTTGGTTGCAAATCTTGCTACCAACATGGTGGTGCCGGCGTGTTTTCCGACGATGGCGGGGTCGGTTACGGCCAAGATGGGCGGAGTATCCACGATCACCAGGTCGTAGTTTTCGCTGGCTTGTTTCAGGAACTCGTCAAAGCGCTTGCTCATCAGCAGTTCAGACGGGTTGGGCGGTACGGTACCGCGGCGGATGAAGTCCAGGCCTTCTACGCCGCTGTGTTCGGTGGCTTCTTCTACTGTTACTTTGCCGGCCAAAAGGTCCGACAGGCCTTTGTGGTTGCTTACGCCGAACACATCGTGGGAGAAGCCGCGGCGCAGGTCTGCATCTACCAGCAGTACCCGTTGGTTGGCCATGGCCATCACGGCGGCCAGGTTGACAGACACAAAGGTTTTGCCCACACCCGGGCTAGGGCCGGAGATCATCAGGATGTTGTTGCGGGCGTCCATCATGCCGAAGTGCAGGCTGGTGCGCAGGCTACGCAGGCTTTCTACGGCCAGGTCTGCGGGGTTTTCGATGGCCAGCAGGCCGGCGGTGGGGTCTTTGCGGCTCCGTTTCTTTTTGGCCATGGCTTGCTGAGTTTCAGACAGCGGCACGGTGGCGTATACCGGCAGGCCGAGTTTTTCGATGTCGTCCGGGTTTTCGATGCCGCGGTTGAGCATGGCCCGTACCAGTACGATGCCGGTGCCAATCATACCGCCCAGCAGCAGGGCCACGGCGGCGATCAGGGCGCGCTTGGGTTTTACCGGGGCCTGGGTGTTTACAACGGCGTCGTCCACTACCCGTACGTTGCCTACAGTGCCAGCCCGGGCGATGTCCAGTTGCTGGATGTTGGAGAGCATTTGCAGGTAGATTTTGTTGCCCACTTCTACATCACGGCGCAGGCGTACCAGCTCCTGCTGGGTTTCTGGCAGGCGGCCGATGCGGGCGTCCAGTTCGGCGCGGCGGCCTTTGAGTTCCGCCATTTGCGAGGCCCAGGCCCGGTAGCGCGGGTGGGTGGGCTGAAAGCGTTGTTCAATTTCGGCGCGCTGGAATTCCAGCTGAGAGATCTGGGCTTCCAGGTTGACGATCTGGTCCAGCACTGCCGAGGCTTCGGCGCTGATGTCGATGGTTTCTTCCTGCACCTGGTAGTTATTGAACTTCTCTTCGGCGGCTTCCAGTTCCTGCTTTACTTCCGGCAGGGTTCTTCGCAGGAATTCCAGGGACTGGGCGGCTTCGGCGCTGGCGCGCTCTACGTTCTGGCGTACGTAGTTCTGGCCCACTTCCGCCAGGATGGCTTCGGCCATAGCGGGGTTGGTGTGTTCGTAGGCCAGCTCGATGATGCCGGAGCCTTTGCCTTTTTCGCTGGCGGTTACCTGCCCCTGCAGAGACATGGTGGCAGCATACTGGGTGCGCTTGGTTACGTTGAAGCGGGTTCCGGGGCGGGCGTGCAGTTCGGTGACCATTACGCCGAAGCCGTTGGCATCGGCCGGGGTGTCGGTTTGGCCTTCCAGTACGGGCTCTTCATCCTGGTTCAGCAGGGTCCAGCGGCCGTTTTCGCCTGCTTGCAGGATGTAGCTGCCAGAGCCACCGGGTACGTCCATGCGGGTGATGGTGAGTTTTTCACCGCCCCAGGCGTAGCCTTCGCCCCATTTGGGTTGGGCCAGCTCGCCGGGTTCGCCACTGAAGCGGCGGGCCAGGGTGGCGCCTACTACGGGGAAATAATCCGGGCTGGTAACGATGTCCAGGTTCAGGTTGTCCACTACCTGGCCCAGTACCCGACGGCTTTTGATCAGTTCGATTTCAGTGCTGGCGTTGGAGGTGGTTTCCAGCAGGCCGCCCAGGTCTTCCATGCCCGGCAGGCCGCCTGTTTTCTCTTCTACCTGGATCAGGGCGTTGGCGCGGTATACCGGCGGTTGGATCAGGGCGTAGAACACGCCGATGGCGGTGAACACTACGGTTACGGCGGCAATCAGCCATTTGCCGTCCCACAGGGTGCCGATCAGGGCCAGCAGGTCTATTTCGTCGTCTTGCGGGGTTGCGATGCTGGTTGTTGTGTTGTCTGTCATGTAATTCAGTTACCCAGGTATTTGAGCCAGCTGTCGCAGGCTTGGTCGATCAGTTTGTAGGCGTGTTCGAAGGCGGGGCGCTGTTGCCGGTAGGGGTCTGGTACCGGCTGGTTGTTCTGCCATTTGCCCAGCAGGAAGGCGCGGCCGCGGATTTGCGGGGCGATTTCGTGCAGGCGCTTCAGGTGGCCGTCTTCCATGGCCAGTATCAGGTCGGCACTGGCCAGCATCTCTTGTGTTACTTGCCGGGCCCGGTGGGGGCTTGCGTCTATGCCCTGCTCTTGCAGCAGCTCCTGCGCGGTGGAGTCTGCCGGTTTGTCGACCAGCGCACCGATGCCGGCGGAGTGGACCTGTTTGCCGCTATCCGCCGGCAGCCTGGCTTTGAGCAGGTACTCGGCCATGGGGCTGCGGCAGATGTTGCCTACGCATACAACAAGGATATTGTTAAACATGGTTGTTGCAGTTATCTGATCAGTTCACGTTCGGTGATGGAGCCGTAGTACAAGGACTGCATGCTTGGCAGGATTTGTGCGATCAGGCGGTTCCAGCGGGCGATGGGCGCGGCGGTTACGTACACGATGTCCCGCGCTTGCAGGGTGAACTGGTCGGCCAGCACCAGGGCGGTGGCGTTGCGGGCGTGCAGTTGGTACACGTCGGCAATTTTGTCGCTACCTTCAGCGGCCTGGCGCAGCACGAAGATGCCGCTGGCATCGGCGGTGGCTTGAGCAAATCCGCCGGCGTCGGTCAGGGCCTCGGCCAGGGTGATATCGGAGCGGCCAATGTTCAGGCTGGTCGGTTTGGTGACTTCACCCAGCACAAAGATTTTGGCGGCGTCGTTACGGGCTACGTGGATGATGTCGTTGGGGCGCAGCAGGATGTTTTCCCGGGTGTCGCCCTGGCGGTACAGGTCCCGCAGGGAGTAGCGCTTGGTTTCGCCGTTGCGGGTGAGGGTTACGTTGGTCCAGTCGGCCGCATCGCTCAGGCCGCCGGCGTTGCTGACGGCTTCCAGCAGGGTGAGCGGTACGTTGGTGATGGGCTGGGTGCCGGGCTGTTTCAGTTCGCCTGTCATGTACACGCGCTTGGAGCGGAATGAGGCCACGGTTACGTCTACCTGTGGCGAGGCGATGTATTTGGTGAGTTCTTCGCGCAGGATGTCGCGGATTTCGGTCACTTTCAAACCGGCGACTTTGATCTCGCCCACGTAGGGGTAAAAGATGGTGCCGTCGCTGTGCACCCAGTTGCCGGCTTCAGACGGGCTGCGGTCGGATCCAGCAGGAATGGTGAGCTCCGGGTGGTCCCATACGGTGATGCTGAGTATGTCGCCGCGGTTTACGGTGTAGTCGTAATCCTGGATTTCCAGTTCCAGCTGGTGGTTGAACACCGGCGTAGTTTCCGGCTTTGCCATTTGTTCCTGGAGCAGTTTGGGGGTGATGGTGTGAATGTTAACCATCTCTTCCAGGTCTGCAGGCTGATTGTCGTCGCTGGCTTTCCAGCCGGAGCTGCCAGAGGGTATATGGGCGCCGGGAATCATGGCGCAACCGCCAAGGCTAAGTACTATTACCAGTGTGATTAACGATTTCATCCGGTGCGAGGTTTCCATTTCAGGTGCGTTAGAATCGGTAGGTCCATCTGGCGCTTGCAGACCACTGGTCTTGCTCGCCGGTTACGAGTTCGATCTTTTTGTCGGTTGCCTGTGCGCTCAGGGCCAGGCGGCCTTGCAGGAACGGGGCGCTGTAGCCCAGGTTCAGGATGCCGGTTTTCTGGCGATTGGCCGGGATAAAGTACTGACTATCCTTGTCCGGCGTGGATGCACGCGCGCGGCCATCTGCGTTGAGTTCGGCGTAGCTGAGTGACGCAGAGAGGTTGGTGCCGTTATCGAAGAACTGCCAGGCGCCCAGGGTGACGGCTTCCGCATCGCTTTCAAAGCTGCTGGCCATGTTGCGGCCATAGTGGCGGTAGCCGGTATTGTAGATGCTGTGCTCGTAGGTGACGTTGGGCATGGCATCGCCAAGAAAATCGTCTGCCGTGGTGTTGGTGTATTCCAGGAACCACTGCTGGTCTGTGTTGAACAGACCGGTGGTCCAGTCTGTACCCAGCAGCCAGGATTTGCGGGCGGGGAAGGCACCGGCTTCGTCTTCGCCCATCATCTGGGCGTACAGGCCCATGGACTGGTTGCCCAATGCGAAGCCGTAGCGGGCGTCTACGCTGGCCAGCTGGTTGCCCGGTTCTTTATCAGGGCCGAGCTGGCCGTTGTCTTTACCAATGAGGGCATTCCAGAGTGTGGAAGAGTCTTCCGGGCGCTCTTCTCCACCAAACTGAATGGCGCGGGACAGGCCGATATCCAGCCCTTGCACCGGGCGGAAGGTGAAGCGCATGCCGATGAGTTTAGCGTTATCAACCGTGCGCTCGTCCTGAAACTGGCCGGCGAACACGGTGAGGTTCCAGGGACCAATCCAGCTGAGCCATTTGGAGGTTGGTGCCAGATCCCGCTTGCGGTTGAGCCATACGGCGGGCATGGGCCGGGCGTTGTTG
>Ga0208450_1000821_pt1 | contig 15676 bp, 19 predicted proteins | sample MalvireepMed_908_FD_184249 | JGI IMG/M metagenome (GOLD analysis project Ga0208450, IMG submission 184249) | Marine viral communities from the Global Malaspina Expedition - Malaspina viral metaG DeepMed_908 (SPAdes) (version 2) | ecosystem: Environmental > Aquatic > Marine > Oceanic | place... | reverse complement strand
GAAGCTAATGGTAAGAGTTATAATCACGCTACAGCTATACATAGTTTAAAAGCGTTTGAACAACATAGACGATATTCTGACTTTTTAGATCAATGGCTTACTGAAATACAACTTTTGTTAAGAAACAAAGAAGAAATAAAAAAGGGTTTATTAATAAATAGAATAGAATATTTATATCCGAATGATATAATCAAACTTCTTAAAATAACAAACAATATGAAACTAACAGAAATAGATGGAAAAGAACAAACAAAAGAGAAAAGAAATCCCCTTATATAAAGGACTAATAAAATACTTTCCTGATGCACTATGCGAAGTAGCAAGAGTAAGCTACATAGGAAGTAAACAACACCACCCAGAAGAAGACATACATTGGGACAGAGAAAAGAGTAGCGATGACTTAGATGCACTTATGCGACACCTAATGGAAAATGGTATGCACGACATAGACGGAGTAAGACATACAGCAAAGGTAGCTTGGAGAGCATTAGCACACTTACAAAAAGAAATAGAAGGAGATAAATTCCACGAGGGTTATGATGAACAGTTTGGCGATTACAAAATACCACACGATCAAATAATCTCTGGAACAGAATGAAAATACTAAATCTTTATGCTTGTTTAGGAGGTAATAGATATAAATGGGGAAATAACCACGATATTACTGCTGTAGAATGGGATGAGGAATTAGCAAGATTATATCAAGAGAGGTTTCCAAAAGATAAAGTAATAGTAGCAGATGCTCACCAATACTTGTTAGACAATTATAAAGAGTTTGATTTTATTTGGAGTTCTCCTCCTTGTCCTACACATAGTAGAGCTAGGTATTGGGGTTTTGGAAAAAATAGCAAGAAACCTTGTAGATTATGAAGCAGGAAAAACTATATTAGATACAGCTCTAGGAATAATGACAAAACAAGACACAACTCAAACAGAATTATTTTGAAAGACAAGAAATGGACACAGAAACAAAAGATAGCACAGATAGAAAGAATAACAGCTAATCTTTATATAATGGTAGATAAGTTATCAAGAGAGATACTAGAGATTAAAAAAAGACTGCCTAACCAAAATCCTGAAAACTAACGTTATATATTTGATTAATCAAAGTTTTTCAAAATGTACAAATTAGAAAATAGAGGAGGTAGAAGATTAGGCTCAGGAAGAAAACCTAAAGCAGATGAACTTAAATTAGTTGAGAAGTTAGATAATGTTATAGATAATGAGATAGCATTACAAAAGCTAGGAGAACTAATAGCTAAAGGCGATATACGAGCAATACAAATCTACTTTAATTACCGATACGGAAAGCCAAAAGAAAAGATTGACATTAACTCATCATCAGGTTTAAACATTAGTTTTAAAGACTTAATTAAATTTAAGTGATAGACATAAACCCTAAATATCAAGCTATCGGCAATGATACTAGATATTATGTAATTACTGGAGGTAGAGCATCAGGAAAATCTTTTTCTGTTAACATAATGTTAGTGTTGCTTACATACGAAGCAAACCATACAATACTATTTACAAGATATACTTTAACCTCAGCATATGTTTCTATTATACCTGAATTTATAGAGAAGATAGAACTCTTAGATAAGTTTGATGACTTTCACATTACTAAAGATGAAATCATTAATATAAGATCAGGAAGCAAGATTGTATTTAAAGGAATCAAAACATCATCAGGAGATCAAACAGCAAATCTTAAATCTATTACTGGCGTTACTACTTGGGTACTAGATGAGGCTGAGGAATTAACAGATGAGGAAACATTTGACAAGATAGACTTAACAATACGAGAAACTAAAAACCAAAATAGAATAATACTTATATTAAACCCTACTACTAAAGAACATTGGATATATCAAAGATTCTTTGAAGATAAAGGAATACAAGAGGGAATTAATAGTTCTAAAGATAATACGAGTTACATACACACAACATACCAAGACAATCTAAAAAACTTAAGTGAATCATTTTTAAAGCAAATAGAAGAACTTAAAATAAGACGTCCATTAAAATACAAGCACGCTATATTAGGTGGATGGTTAAATAAAGCTGAGGGAGTTATCTTTAATAATTGGAAGATAGGAGAGTTTAAAAAAATAGGAGTATCAGTATTCGGACAAGATTACGGATTTAGCAATGATCCTACAACATTAATAGAAACTAATATAGACACTTCTAACAAACTTATTTACTTAAAAGAATGTTATTACTTACCTAGCCTAACAACAAGCGAAATAACACGCTTAAACATACAACACGCAAAAGACAGTTTAATAGTTGCAGATAGCGCAGAGCCAAGACTTATAAGCGAGATACGATCAAAGGGATGTAATGTCAAACCAAGTGTAAAAGGACAAGGAAGCGTTACCTATGGTATATCACTTTTACAAGACTATGATTTAGTAATAAGCGAAGATAGTATAAACCTCGTCAAAGAACTAAACAACTATTCTTGGCTAGAGAAAAAGTCTAATACACCTATCGATAAATTTAATCATTTAATTGATGCAATAAGATACGCTGTGAGCTTCCAACTTAAAAACCCTAATAGAGGTAAATACATAATACAATAGTTTCTAAAACTTTTTATTTCTTCGTTATATATGTATGAAAGTAAATGCAAATATTCCTAGTACCCTAAGTGAAATAACTTTAGGACAATATCAAAAGTATTTAAAAATCCAAGACAGCAACGAAGATGAGAACTTTTTAGCTATCAAAATGATAGAGATATTCTGTGGTTTAAGAGGCGACACAATAATGACAATGAGAGCTAAAAGCATAAAAGACATAACAGCAGTTCTTGTTGAGATGTTTAAAGAGAAACCTGCTTTAGTAACGAGCTTTACAATGAATGATAAAGAATATGGTTTTATTCCAATACTAGAAGATATGAGTTTTGGAGAGTATGTAGATTTAGATACTTACATAGGAGATTTTGAAAACTTACATAAAGCAATGACTGTACTTTATCGTCCGATTAAACAAAAAGTAAAAAACAAATACCTCATAGAAGATTACAACGGAGATGATTCTGATTTAATGAAAGGAATGCCAATGAACGCTGTACTGAGTTCCATACTTTTTTTTTATCATTTAGGGATGGACTTATCGAAAGTTATGCTGAATTATTTACAGGAGGAGGAGATGACTTTAGCTCAAGCGCAAATTTTGGAAAAAAGTGGGGTTGGTATCAATCAATTTTCAGCCTGTCTAACGGAGATATTACAAGACTTGAAGATATCACTAAATTAAATGTGCATACTTGTCTTTATGCATTAAGTTTTATGAAAGACAAAACAGAGCTAGAAGCTAAACTAATAAAAAGTAAAACTAAAAGATGAGCAATCAAGGAGTAAGAGGATTTTATCAAATAACAGAAACAATTAAAACCCAGTTGTTAGCTGATGTAAATGTTAATACTGTAACAACAGGCGACATCACAGAAATAGATTTATCTAAACAAACAATATTTCCTTTAAGTCATATTATAGTAAACAACGTTACAATACAAGAACAAGTACTACAATTTAACATAAGTGTTTTAGCAATGGACTTAGTAAACCTTAGCAAAGAAGAAACAACAGATATATTCACAGGAAACAATAATGAGCAAGATGTTATTAATACTCAATTAGCTGTAGTTAATAAATTAATAGGATCATTAAGACAAGGGACAATTCATTTAGATTTATATCAATTAGTAGGAGATGCTTCTTGTGAGTTCTTTTATGAAAGATTCGAGAATGAAATGGCAGGAGTAACTTGCACCTTTGATGTATTTGTAGCAAACGATATAAACTTATGCAACTAAAAGAAACAAAAGAGGCTTTAAATAAATTTGGTAAATATGTGATCCAACAAGCGAGAACTAATTTAACTAAAAGGAAAATGAATGTAAGCAAAAGTTTATATAATAGCTTAGACTATAAGATGTTCAAAGGTAGTAATGCTATTGGTATAAATTTTATAATGGATGATTACGGTAGATTTCAAGATAAAGGAGTAAGTGGTACTAAAAAGAAATACAACACACCTTATAGCTATACTACAAAAATGCCTCCTCCATCTGCTTTTAGTCAATGGGTAGTAAGAAAAGGATTAGAAGGAACTAGAGATAAAAAGACTGGTAAATTTTTAAGTAGAAAATCTTTACAATATGCAGTTGCTAAAAACATATTTAAGTATGGTATAAAGCCAACAATGTTTTTTACTAAACCTTTTAACGCCGCATTTAAAAGATTACCTGATGATTTACAAAATGCTTTTGCAGATGATTTAGACAATTCAATAATTATACCTAACAATAATAAATAATGGCAAATATATTTTTAAGAAGTCCTTACTTTGTAACTGTAACAACTGGCTCACATTTGTCTGCTCAAATAGCACTTACCATAGATGGAAGTTTAAGATATACAATTCTTAAAAACGCTACATCAAATAGAACAGTCTTTGAAATAGCAACTTTATCAAAAGATTATTGGGTTGATAGTGCAACTACATTTGATTCAGTAGCTATCTCTTATGTCATTACAACTTATACAGCAGTAGATGGAGGAGGAACTGCGACAGCACAGGGTGCAGTAACACATACAGGATTTTATGGATATTCATTATTTACAGCAGGAGTAAATCAAGACATTGATCCAGATGACTACGAATTAACAAACACAGGAGGTAGTCAGATAATATATTTACCAGACAGTACAGCTTCTTTTGCTTATGATATGAACTCAGGAACTGCAACCAAAGCTACAATAAGCACCTCAGCAACAAGCGTAGCAGCAGCATCAGGAAATTTTACTTGGACAATAGAAAGAATATGTAATCCTAAATACACTCCTGTATTAATGACATTTATAAATAGAAATGGAGTACAACAAGAGCATTACTTCTTTTTAAAGTCGGTTGAGAGTATGACTGCTAAATCAGATAATTTTAAAAGAAACATCTTTACTTATTCTTCAAGTACTTACGATACTACAAGCCATCAAAATCAAATATTTAATAAAAACGGAAATATTAGATATACCTTAAATACTAATTATATGATCGAGGCATACAATGAAGTAATGGAAGATATTTTATTAAGCGAGTATGTTTGGATTACTTATGGAGGTGTAACTTATAATCCTGTTGTTGTAAGATCAAGTTCTTTAACATTTAAGACATCATTAAACGACAGACTAATTCAATACACACTAGAGGTAGAACAATCAAACGACATTATTAATAACATAGTATAATGAAGCGTGAAGTACAACTATATATATCTGACACAAAAGTTGACTTATTTCAAGATGAGACAATAAGCATTACTGATTCAATTCAGAACATATCTGACATTAGCAAAGTCTTTACACCTTTTTCTAAAAGTTTTAATTTACCAGCATCTTCAGTAAATAACAAACTATTTAAACACTATTATAACTTTAATATACAAGATGGATTTGATGCTAGGTTTCAAGTAACTGCAAGATTAGAAATAAATCAAGTACCATTTAGATCAGGAAAGATTAGACTTGATGGCGTATCAATGAAAAACAATCAACCCTTTGCTTATAAAGTTGTGTTCTTTGGAGAGCCTAGCAGTTTAAACGATATATTTGGAAATGAGGTTTTAAGTTCTTTAAACCCTTTAACTACTTATGACATTAAAAGTGATACAGTAACTGGCGATGTAGAACAAGCATTTAAAGTAGGTTTACAAACTACAGGGGTTGATGCGACAAGTCTTGCTAATCGAAATGTAGTAGTTCCTTTAATTAGTTTAGAGCATTATTACACTTATGACACTCCAAGTACTGACAGGCTTGACGATGTAACTTGGACTAATCTTAGAAAAGATTTGAAACCTGCAATAAAACTTAAAAGAATTATAGAAGCTATACAAACTCAATATGACATAACTTTTAATATGGCAGATGATGGAAGTATAAAAACTTTTTTTGGAAGTGATATGTTTGATGAGCTTTATCTTTGGTTACATCGTGAAAAAACTCCATATACTGCATTAAACAATACAACTAAATATTTTGGTATTAATTACACTTTATTAGGAGTTAAAAAAACTTTGAGCGACTATAGTTATTTAGGAGGTAGTGGAGATGTTTTATCAGGAGGAAAGCTGACTATTAACTCTGGTGAGTCTTATACTTTAAGATTTCGATTTATAACTAATTACGCTGGCGCACCTATTGAAATAGTTTCAAGAGACAAAACAACAAATGAATTACTAGGACAACAAGACAGAATTTCTTCTACTTCTGTTATGGTAGTTAGATTTCAAAATTTAACTAGTGGAACTTTATCAACTAGAGTTTTTGATCCAGAAATTAGATTTAATAACAATACAAGTCAAGCTATAACATTTTCAGCTCTAAACACTTTGGCAGACTTTGGTTTACAAATAGATAAAACTGTTAATGGTGTAACTACTCAGCACTTTTATGGAAACAGTGCTTTTTCATTATCTTATAATATTTTTATTCAAGACTATTTACCTAATATTAAAATTATAGATTTTCTATCTGGTTTATTTAAGATGTTTAATTTAGTTGCTTATTCTAAATTAGGAGATAGCACTATATATGTAGAAACCTTTGATGACTATATGACTAAAGGAGTTTCAAGAGACATAAGCGAATATGTTGATATATCACAAAGTACAATAGATCGTCCAGTTCCATTTAATATAGTTAATTTTAAATACTCGCCTCCAGTTACTCAAACAAGTTTGCGATTTTTAAATAATTATAGTCAAGTCTTTGGAGATTTAAATTATTCAGCACCTGACAAATATGACGGACAAGCATTTAATCAAGAAATCCCTTTTGAAAGAACTGTACTTATAAATTTAGTAGATAACTCTGGAGATAGCACAAATAATATAGAGGCTTGGTGGGTAGATGCAGACAGTAAAACAGATTTAGGTAAACCTTACATATTTTTTAATAGAGTTATAGATCAAAGTGGTGTAGGGGAATACCCCATAACATCGTCAAATTTTACAAGTTATAATGCTGCTTCAAATGTATCAACAGATCAAAACCACACCTTAAACTTTGGTGCTGAGTTTGACGAATTTAACGGAGATATAAATAGTAACAGTTTATTTGAAAGATTTTACAAACAATACATCGTACAAACATTTGAGCAAAATGGTAGAATTATAAAAGTCTCTGCTAATTTACCAATAAGTTTTATGTTAAACTATTCTGTTAATGACATCATTGTAATTAATGCAGAGGAATATTACATAAATAGTATTAATATGAATTTAGCAACAGGCAAATCAGAATTAGAATTAATCGTAAAAAAAGCTACTTATACAAATAGCGTATTAACATAATGATAAAAAATATATTAGATATGTTGCTATATGCAACAGATGAAACAGAAAACATTAAAATAGCAAAAGGAAAATATAAAATACCTCAAACATTTAAGGAGGGTTTTAAACAATTTAAAAATGAGATAAGATGGCAAGAAAAATAGTAGAAGTAGAATTAAAAGCAGTAGGTGCTGACAAAGCAAGCCAAGACATAAATGAAGTAACGGATAGTCTGCAAAGTTTAGAGGTACAGAACAGCAGAACTGCAAAAGAAACTGAATCACTAACTGATAGTGTTACTACCAATGGTGGTGCTATGGGTGTATTAAATGAGCTTACTGGTGGTTTGGCTACAAGGTTTAAGGATTCTTACGAAGCCCTAGCATTAACAAATAAAAGCCTTAAGGGGTTAAAAGGAGCTTTACTTGCTACTGGTATTGGTGCTGCAGTACTTGCTGTAGGTTATCTTGTTACTAATTTTAGAGAGGTAGAAATAGCTTTAGGTTTTATTAACGTTGAACAAGAAAAGTTTAATGAAGCAATGGAAAATGCAGAGGTAGCTGCTGCCAACGCGTCAAGAGGTTTAGAAACTTTAAGAGATGTTGTTTTAGATACTACAGCAGATGAAACAGCTAGAACTGAAGCATTAACAAAACTAACAGAAACAGTTAAAGGTTTAAACGGTGTAACATTAGATCAAGAGGGTGCGTTACAAAAAATAGTTGATATGACACAGCCTTACATTGAAGCAACACAAAAAAGGGCTAAAGCCGATGCCTTTGCATCTTTAGTAGCTGAGGAAGAAGCAGAAATATTGAAAGCAAGGTTAAAATTCGATAAACTGGCAGAAAATTTTAAATCGGATAGATTTACAAGAGGTATTGGTTTAGAAATGGAAGAAAAGAGAGTCGATGTTTTTAAAGAACAAAATGAGTTTTTAGGAATGTTAAATGAAAAATATGCTGAACTAAACACAGAAGCACTTGCTGCTGAAGGCACTACAAGAGGATTGAATAAGGCTTTTGAAGATCAAAAAAACATAACGGCAGATTTAGTTGATACTAGAACTTTAGCGCAAAAAGCCTTTGAAAAAGATATAACTGAAAATCAATTTTTTATACCAGGTGTAGGATATGTAAGCAAAGAAACCTTTCAAGTATTAATGGACAAGCGAAAAGAAGCAGTTGAAAATGACTTAGCTATTGATCAAATACAAGCTGAATTTAAAACTAGAATGGAAAATGAAGCTGCTGATAATGAGATAAAAAAAATAGAGTTAGAAAAAAAGAGAAAATTAGCAGAATTAGATTTATTAGAAGCAACAGAATCAGAAAAAGCAAACATAATAGCTCACTATAATCAAAGAGTTGCAGATGCTACAAAAAAACAAGATCAATTAGCAGCTAAAGAAAAAGAAGAAAGACTACAACAAACAATAGGTAGTCTAGTTAGTATAGTTGGTGCTAGTAGTAAGTTTGGAAAAGGTATAGCAGCAGCTTCAGCAATAAGAGATACTTTTGCAGGAGCAAACAAAGCATTTGCGCAAGGAGGTATTTTTGGATTTGTACAAGCAGCAGCGATAATAGCATCAGGGCTTAAAAACGTTAAAACTATAATGGGTACTAACGATCCAGCGCCTCCAGCAATAGCAAGAGGAGCAAGCGTAAGTAGTGAGCCATCAGTATCTATACCATCTACGCCAACCGAATCATTACCTCCACAATTTAGCACAGTTGGTGCAAGTGGTGTGAATCAATTAGCATCATTATTCGGTAATCAACCACCAGTGCAAGCATTTGTTGTAAGTGGAGATGTAACAACAGCTCAAGAGTTAGATAGAAACATAATTACAAGTGCAAGTATAGGATAAACAAAATAATAAATTAATTCGTTATAATAATATGAAGATTATAGAACTTATTTTAGGAGATGGTATATTTTCAGGGATTGAAGCTATTTCATTAGTAGAATCACCAGCCATTGAAGAAGATTTTATTGCTTTAAAATCACAAGAGGTAAAGCTAGCTGAAGTATCAAGCGATAAGCGTATCTTAATGGGTGCGTTGCTAGTTCCAAACAAACCAATCTACAGACAAAACAAAGAAGAAGATTATTATATATATTTCTCTAAAAAGACAATAGAAAAAGCATCTCAGTTGTATTTAATGAATGGAAATCAAAACAATGCAACACTAGAACACCTACACAAACTAAAAGGATTAACTTTAGTTGAATCTTGGCTAGTAGATGATGAAGTACACGACAAATCTAGAAAGTATGGTTTAAATGTGCCTGTAGGTACTTGGATGGGTGCTGTTAAGGTAAACTCTGATGAGGTATGGGATGAATATGTAAAAACAGGAAAAGTTAAAGGATTTAGTATAGAGGGTTACTTTGCTGACAAAGCAGAACGCCCACCAGAGCCAATAAACGACTTTGATGAAGAAGAAGCACAGCAAATGCTTTCAACTATAAGATCAATAGTAAAACAAGATAAACGAATTAAAGGTGGTAAGAGGAGAGAATACGAAGCATATAGTGATTACCCTCAAGCAGTAAAGAACAACGCACAAAGAGGCATAGAATTAAACGAGAAGAACAACAATAAGTGTGCTACTCAAGTTGGCAAGATACGAGCTAAACAACTATCACAAGGTAAACCAGTTTCTAAAGAAACAATTAAAAGAATGTATTCTTATTTAAGCAGAGCTGATGAATATTACAATGAATCAGACAAAGAGGCTTGTGGTACTATATCTTATTTGCTTTGGGGTGGTAAAGCTGCTTTAAGATGGAGTGAAAGCAAGATCAAAGAATTAGATGGCTAGGAATGTTATTAAAGCATATATTAAACCAAAAAGAAAATCGCATCCACATAGCAAGAATGCGAGTAAAGGAAAAACAGGATATATAAAAAAATATAGAGGACAAGGTAGATGAGAAAATTTAGAACACCAAGTAAAACAAGTCCTAAAGGTAGTCGTAGAGGTTGCCTTTGTGCAGATAGGGATGAATACTCAATAGAATGCTGCAAAGGGGATATGATTAATCAAGGAATAGGTAACATAACAAAAACAACATAATCAAAAATACAAATAATAATTAATAATCGTTATAGTAATATGAAAGCAACAGAAATCTTAAAAAATATAAAAACTTTCTTAGGAGAAGAAACTCTAGAGAAAGTAAAAGTAGAGTTAGCACAAGCTAAACTTGAAAACGGAACAATCGTAGAATCAGAATCATTTAAAGCAGGAGATGAAATCTTTATCATTACAGATGATGAGAAAGTAGCAATGCCTGTTGGCGAATATATGATGGAAGATGGTAAACTTCTTGTAGTTGAAGAAGAAGGAATCATTGCAGATTATAGAGTTGTTTCTGATGACGTACCACAAAAAGAAGATCAAATAGAAGAAAAAGAGGAGTTAGATGAAGAAGCTGCTGTTTATGACTGGGCTGGTATGGAAAAAAGAATTAAAAATCTTGAAGACGCTATTGCAGATTTAAAATCTAAAATGGGAGAAAAAGAAGATTTTGAAAAAGTTGAGGAGAAAGTAAAGCAAGAGTTATCAAAAGCTCCAGCTGCTGAGCCTATTTCTCACAATCCAGAAATGGAAGATAAAAAGATCAATCTAAAGTATGCACAAAATAGAAAGCAAACTTCTTTAGATCGTGTATTAAGTAAAATGTATAATAATTAAAAATAATTAAAAATGGCAAATCCAACTTATACTGCTGGAACTTACGCTGGTGAGTTTAGTGGTAAAATATTAGGGGCAGCGTTGCTTAGTGCATCAACTTTAGATGCTGGTGCAGTAACAATTATGCCTAACGTAAAGTACAAATCTGTATTACAGGTAGGTGCTTGGGCAAATGTAGTAAAAGGTGCATCGTGTGATTTTGATGCAACAACGACTTCACTTACTCTAACAGAAAAAGTATTAGAAACTAAAGAATTACAAGCTAACGCTCAACTTTGTAAAAAAGAATTAAGAGACGAATGGCAAGCGATTGAAATGGGCTTTTCAGCTTATGCTGATATTCCTGCTTCTTTCGAGGAGTATGTAATTTCAAGAGTTGCTGCTCAAGTAGCAGACGCTTTAGAAACTTCAATCTGGGCAGGTGCTGCAGGTGCTGATGACTTTGATGGTTTTCAAGCTCTTGTTTTTGCAGATGCAACAGTAGTTGATGTAGTTGCTGCTGCAGTTGATGCTGCAAATGTAATTGATGAAATGGGTAAAGTAGTAGATGCTGCTAATAAAGCAACATTACAGAAATCTGACTTAACTCTTTATGTTTCAACAAATGTAGCTAGAGCTTATATTAGAGCTTTAGGTGGTTTCGGAACAGCAGGACTTGGTGCTGCGGGTATCAACAATCAAGGTACTTCTTGGTATTCTAACGGAGCGCAATTGACTTTTGAAGGTATTCCAGTATTTGTTTGTAACGGAATGGGTAACAACAAAATGATTCTTACTTATAAGAGTAACCTTTTCTTTGGAACAGGTTTAACTTCAGATATTAATGAAGTAAGATTTATTGATATGGCAGACAAAGACGGATCGCAAAATGTGAGAGTAATTATGAGATATACTGCAGGATGTCAAATCGGAGTAGGAGCAGATATTGTTTACTATTCTTAATAATTAATCTAAGAGGGGAGGTTAATTCCTCCCTTTTTATAATAACTATATAATATGGCTTGTTTATTAACAAAAGGTAGAAAGGTACCTTGCAAATCAGGAGTAGGTGGCTTAAAGTCAGTTTACTTTGCAGATTTCGGTACTTTGGGTGCTATTACTATCGCTGATTTTGAAATTTCAGCAATTGCAGGTAGCCCTACTTTATATCAGTTTGATCTCAAAGGTAATTCAACAATGGAAACTACTGTAACAAGTTCTAGAGAGAATGGTACTACATTTTATGAAAGTACTTTAACTTTAAACTTTACATTCCAAGACAGACACACTCAAGAAGAAATAAGACTTCTTGCTATTGCTCGTCCACATATTTGGGTTGAGGCTTATAGTGGCGAAGCAGGTAGCTCTTATTATTTAATGGGTAAAGTTAATGGTTGTGAATTAACGACAGGAACTTTTTCTAATGGAGCAGCAATGGGCGACTTAAATGGTTACTCATTAACATTTGTTGCACAAGAAATGGCTGCGCCAGACTTTACAATTTCAACAGTTGTAACAGGTGCTTCTCAAGGCTCGCAAATAACTCCTAACTAATAGGATTTAACTTTGTATCAAAAAAAATTAAGGGGTATGTAAATCGTATCCCTTTTTTTTATATCTTTATTAGAACTTTATCAGTTTTCATAATAGAGTAAATTTTTTGTTTAGTAAGAAGGGTGGTTTAATTACCACCTTTTTTTATGTACAAAATTTAAAGATAGTGCGTTATATAAGTATGATACACTTGACTACAACGGCATCAGCACAAACGATTAATATAATTCCTAGAAATTATGGAGGAACTGTTAGTATGATAGTAAGAGACGACTCAACAAACACCTCAACAACTTATTCAAGTATTACAACAACAACCGATAAAAACTATCTAGTAATATCTAAAGCACTTAGCCCAGTATTAGTAGAAGGAAGATTTTATGACTTAACAGTCAAAGAGGGAACAAGTGTTATTTATAAAGACAAGATTTTCTGTTCAGATCAAACGATTAATCAAACAAACAATGATTATTACTCAGTTAACGAAGGAGCTTATACAGTTCCAACTGGTGCAGATGCTTACGATAATGATTATATTATAATATGAAAAATAAGACACAATTAAGTATTGTTAATTTAAGTACCTATACATCTCCACAAGTAAAAGAGAAAGCTGGTACAGACTGGGTAGAGTTTGGCTCTGACAATAACTATTTCCAATACCTAATAGATAGATATAATGGCTCTCCGACTAATATGGCTATTATTAATGGTATTTCAGAGATGATTTATGGTAAAGGCTTAGATGCTACGGATTCACATAGACGCCCAGAACAATACGCTATGATGATTTCTTTATTCAAAGATGAGGTAGTAAGAAGATTATGTTCTGACTTAAAATTAATGGGACAATGTGCAATACAAGTTATTTATTCTAAAGACAGATCAAGAATTGTAAAGCTAGAACATATACCTGTTGAAACACTAAGAGCTGAAAAATGCAATGACAAAGGCGAAGTACCAGCTTACTTTTATTTTAATGACTGGAGTAAATACAAACGAAGTAGCACACTAAGAAGAATACCTGCATTCGGAATGTCTAACGAAGGACTAGAGATACTTTATGTTAAGCCTTATCGTTCAGGTTATAAGTATTATAGTCCACCAGATTACGAGGGAGGAACACAATACGCAGAACTAGAACAAGAAATATCTAATTATCACTTAAACAACATTCTTAATGGACTTGCTCCTAGTATGTTAATTAATATGAATAACGGAACTCCTTCTCCTGAAGAAAGAGAGATGATAGAGCAAAGAATATACCAAAAGTTCTCAGGTACATCAAATGCTGGTAAGTTTATTCTTAGTTTTAATGATGATCCTAGTACTGCTGCAACTATTGAGCCAATTCAATTAAGTGATGCTCACAATCAATATCAGTTCTTAAGTGATGAAAGTTCTAAAAAGATTATGGTTGCACATAGAGTTGTAAGCCCTATGTTACTTGGAGTAAAAGATAATACAGGTTTTGGTAGTAATGCAGACGAATTAAAGACAGCAAGTATCTTAATGGACAATATGGTAATACGTCCCTTTCAGACGCTTTTAATTAACGCCTTTGATAAAATCCTTGCTTATAACGATATCTCTTTGCATTTATACTTTAAAACGCTTCAGCCGCTTGAATTTACAGACTTAACTAATGTAACAGATGCTGAAACAAGAGAAGAAGAAACAGGAGTCAAATTAAAAAAGATAGACGGACAAGAAGTTTATTCTACTAAAGAAGAAGCAATTGAAAAAGCTAAAGAGCTAGATTGTGAAGGATATCACGAACACGAAGAAAATGGGATGACTTGGTTTATGCCTTGTAAAGATCATAAAGAAGCTACAGAGCTTGACAAGTTTATAAACTTAGGAGAAAACGAAGAGGACATATTAAAAGAATATGACTTAATAGATGAACATCAGGTTGACTATGATTTAGACGATGAATTAAACGAAAACATTAATCAACTAAATAATGAAGTAAAACTTGCAAGAGTAGGTAAAGCAACACCATACAAAGAAAGTGAGCAAGATGGTAAAAGTAAAAAGAAAGGTAAAGAGAATATAACATATTTAGTTAGATATATGTACACTAAAGCACCAGGATTAGCTAGTTCATCTAGAAATTTTTGTGTAAAAATGATGAGAGCTAAAAAAGTTTATCGTAAAGAAGATATTATTGCTATGAGTGATATTGCAGTAAATCCTGGCTTTGGAAAAGGTGGCAGTTCAAAATATTCCATTTGGTTGTATTCTGGAGGCCCTCGCTGCTTTCATCGCTGGACTCGTAAGATATATGCTAGAAAAGATGGAGAAAGAAGTTTAGGCAGTACAATAAGCACAAACAAAGCAATAAGCGAAGGTTTTAAACCTAAAAAAAATCCTAAAAAAGTAGCTATAGCTCCTAGAAATATGGAATATGAAGGATATACTGCAGCGTATTGGAATAAAATGGGTTTCACTTATGGTAATTTAATTAGGTAATTATGGCGACAGTATTATTTATAACAAGAACGGACTTAGTAAAAAATTCTATCATAGATGGGAATGTTGATACTGATAAATTTATTCAATTTGTAAAAGTAGCTCAAGAGATTGAAATACAAAATTATCTCGGAACTAAGTTATATGATAAGATAGGTGCTGATATTTCTGGTGCTGGTTTAGCAGGAAACTATCTAACATTAGTAAACGAATACGTACAGCCAATGTTAATATGGTACGCACAAGCAGAGTATATACCTTACGCAGCTTATCAGATAAAAAACGGAGGAATGTTTAAACACACTTCAGAAAATGCAGAAACAGTTAACAAAACTGAAGTAGATTTTATAGTACAGAAAGCGAGAAATACTGCTGAGTATTATACAAACAGATTTTTAGATTATATGGGAGCTAATAGTAATTTGTTTCCTGAATATAGTCAAAACACAGGAGGCGATGTATATCCAGACTCAGACGCTACCTTTAATGGTTGGGTGCTGTGATATATAAACCAAAAAGTAAAAATATAGTTAAACTTAAAAAGTTTTTAAATATGAATTGGGTACAAACAAATACAGGAAATATAACTGTAGAATATAAAACAAGTAAGTAA
>Ga0208450_1000819_pt1 | contig 15702 bp, 3 predicted proteins | sample MalvireepMed_908_FD_184249 | JGI IMG/M metagenome (GOLD analysis project Ga0208450, IMG submission 184249) | Marine viral communities from the Global Malaspina Expedition - Malaspina viral metaG DeepMed_908 (SPAdes) (version 2) | ecosystem: Environmental > Aquatic > Marine > Oceanic | place... | reverse complement strand
ACGCGCTGCTCCATTCGGCACAGTGTTGATTTGCCCGCCAGAATGGCCTCTTCGCCAGTCGCGGTCTGAAGTGCCTGGTCAGCGCGTAACGTTTCGTGATCGTTCAGATCTTCGTACCCGGCAGCCACGCCAAAGACCCGCTGCCGGATCATGGTCTGAAGCTTGTGGCGAACCAGTACCGGATTACGGGCATCGTTCAGAACCGTAGCCAGGCGCTGAGTGAGCTGGTGTTGTTTGTCGACTTCGCGAAGTAGGAGCAATCCGGCATCGGAGGTGATGTGGCCACCGGAGAAGTCGGCTTCAATTTGACGGCGAGACAGTGGCGAGAAGGTCAGTTTTTCAGGTACCATTTTGGATAGCGGCTTTTGGTGTTGATTGATGGTGTAAGGTCCTGAAATTTTAACACTTTCAGCCGCTTTCTTTTATCCCCTCATGAGAAATCCGGGTTAGGGGTGGTTCCTCCGTCGAGCCCTTTCATAGGCTCGTTAATTCATGCACTTGCAAAAGTTACAGGTTTGTGGAAAATTGGTTCCGAATTAATCAACTGTTCAAGGATGAACGTGTATGGCCCGCTTCTTTCTGGGGCTGTGTGTGTGTTGGTGTGCATTTGCGCACCTGCTCATGCAGATACCCTTCGTATTGCTTCCTATAACGTCAAGTACCTCAGCGCCTGCGTCAATTACGTCCGTAAAGACGCTCTCGAATCGACATTTGAATCTCTGAATGTCGACATCATCGCCCTCCAAGAAGTCCGAAATCGTGAGGCTTTGGAGTATTTTTTTTGATACGAGGTCTTGGCACGTAATCATTGACGATCAAAGCACCGATGACCAGAAGCTTGCATTCGTTGTTCGAGAGGGCGTTGATTACCGACTCGCGTCTGGAAACCACTTGGATGCTGAAAAGTCGGACTTTCTATTTCCAGATTCTACGTTCTTTCCCGATGACCGAGATGTTTTGCGCTTATTCGTTAAAGTTCCCGAACTGGATGGAGAGATTGAGATACTCAATCATCACGCCAAATCGCGCTACAACGGCAGGGTTTACTCTGAAGTTCGCAGGATAGAAGCCACATCGGAAATCGTCGATTACCTCCGTGCCCAATCAGAAAGCCCCTACGCAATCGTTCTTGGAGATTTCAACGACAATCCGGATGATGCCTCAGTAAAAACCCTTGAACTTGGCTACCGTGCGGACCGCAATTACGAAAGTAACCCAGGATCCTTCCTGGTCAATCTTGCAGAACCTTTGCTGATAGAAGACATCGTTAGCTATGGACTCAATTCTCGGAATGACAAAAATGGGGCTGTTGACCCCACCATTATCGGCAGTAGAGATGACAATTATCTGAATTACAGCGACGAACATGAAGTTACCAAAGCCCTTTATGATCAAATTTTAGTCACCCCCAACCTTGCCACCGCATCGCATCTCTCACGAATGGAGCTGATCAAGGATAGTGTGGCTGTCACGGGCAATAGCGACACCCGAGCATCGGACCCCACGCCCCCATTTATGTCGACCTATTTGATATCGGAGGGAATTCCGATCGCCTAAAGATCACCGGATCACTTCCCAACCCGACAGGTAGCGATCACAACCGTGAGCAAATTCAGATCACATCCGATTTGGGGTACCGCTTCGATGATTCGGTAACGCTGAGAGATGAGGCCGGAAACCGTTACGAACTTCAGCTTCAGATTGCCAGCGGAACAAGTAAAAGCATTGTCCCAACATCGACACGATTCTCGCTGAACAACGACGGCGATCGCGTTGGCCTGCTTATTGGTGAGAAGGTTATCGATACGTTTAGATATCAATCATCAGAGGAAGGGAGGTGAGTTATCGGAAACGATCAATAGTTATACAAAGGGTTTGGAAACCCAGCAAACAAGGAAAACGACTTAATCGATTGGAAACGGAACTCCAAAGGCCTACCGGAAACACCAGGAAGCCAACCTGGACAAACCTTTGCGTAAGGGTGTTGCCTTTCCTTTCGTAAGGCGATTCTTGAGCATTAACCAGAAGTTTCCCGAGCAATGCCCGGTGGAAGTTGTATTGCTGTCACGCAATTCGGTAATCACCGGCAAGCGAGTATTTCACTCCATTCACCACCACGGACTGGATATTACCCGGGCTGCGTTTCTGGAGGGCAAATCCCCCTACGCCTACATTCCTGCGTTCAATGCCTCGCTGTTTCTGTCGGCCAATGCCAGCGATGTGTTCCAGGCGATCGATTACGGCTACGCGGCTGGCACCGTGTTACCAAGCAAGGTGGTGGACGATGAGGGTGATACCGAGCTGCGCATTGCCTTCGACTTTGACGGTGTGATTGCAGACGATGCCTCGGAGCGGGTTTACAAGGCTGGTTCGCTGGAAGAGTTTCAGGAACACGAAACGTCCCGCTCCCAAATTCCCCACAGCCCCGGCCCGCTGGCGGATTTGTTCCGCAAACTTTCACATCTGCAGACACTGGAAGATCAGGCTTTAACGAACGACCCAGAGTATAAGCGAGTGTTGCGCACGGCTATTGTGACCGCCCGCAACGCCCCTTCCCATGAGCGCGTGATTACAACGCTGGAACATTGGGGCGTGGACGCCAATGAGGTTTTCTTCCTGGGCGGAATGAAGAAAGACCGCATTCTGAACGTACTCAAGCCCCACATGTTTTTTGATGACCAACGGTCGCACCTGGAATCCGATGCGGGGGATATTCCGATGGTGCATATTCCGTTTGGGGTGGCGAATTTAGACGCCACCTGACCTCAGTCGACCATGGTTATGCTCGTAATCTGCTCTGAAATACTCAGCGATGCGCCGTTGGTCGTATCGGTGTAAACCGTATAACCATTGCCGTCGCTCCCTGTGTTTGTCCATTCGCTGTTTTTCAGGTACACAAAGTCATCGCCGTCTCCGTCGATTTTCAGTGCGTTGCGGCTATCGGTTATATCCAGCACATCCTGAATGCTCAGACCAGCCACGTCATCGCCAATCGCATTCTCACCGACAACGCCAAGATCGAGCACTTCAACATTGTCAAGGTTGCTGGCTAAGTCGCTGGCTGTGACGTCTTCACCAAAGCGCAGTTGGATAGTATCGTCGCCTGCTCCCGCATCAATCGGCAAACCGCCATAAAGCAGCGTATCATCCCCTGCTGTCGGGGCTACCGGATTTATCGTCGCGATAAAGCTGTCAGTAACAACTGGCGTACTAACGTCAGTACCGTCAACCGTTTGCGCACTCACATCTACGGTATAAGTACCTGTGGACTGCACAAAGCCCAATTGGCCAAGCTCGGCTTCAGTGAGGCCATTAAGTGTGTAGGTATCTGTTAACTCGTCATAGCTAACACCCGTCGTCATCAAGTTACCGTTCAGGTGGAAAGCAGCATACTCGCCCAAACCTTCTATCTGTAGATTAACAGCTTCGTTTAGATCAACTAACGATGGGTTGATATCAATAGCAATAATATCCCCTTCAGTACCTGAGGTGTTTAAAGGTGCTATATCCAAACCATCGGCTACAGGCACAACCTCAATATCAAAGCTAGTAGTGGAAGATTCAACATCTAACAATGCTTTTTCACCGGTTAGTGCAGTGATACCTACCGATGCTGTACCATTCCAATGAAGCGGTGGCTGCACGGCAACATAAGGGGGCAACTGCCCTGCAACCGTTGGGATAGCCCAGCCATTAGCACCAGCATTATCTGCTAACACTGCACCAGAGCCATCGGCGTTATTACTAACATAAACTAAAAAGTCATCAGGCAAGCCTGTCAGCAAGACAGATTTCACTTCCTCTGAGCCATCGTTATCGACAAAGCCTGCACCAGAAATAGCCAACTCTATCAAGCTGTCTTCATCACCGCTAACATTTGCAGCTTGTATATCAAAGCCATCATTAACAGGTACAACAGCTACTTCGCCGTTGCTGTCAACCGATGTAACACTAGCCACTGTATTTGCCGCATCGGTTTCTTTTGTGGGCGCCCAAGCCTCTAACGAAACGGTGCCCGACTGATGCAATGGTGGCTGGTAGCTCACAACCACAGAAGTGCCGTGGCCCATGCCAACGCCATCACCAAGGTCGGCAACATAATATTGGCCATCAGCAACGCCCTCAACGCCTACAATATTTTGCAACGCTAAAGACATCCCCCCATAAGACAATGTACCGCCGGCCATGTCAGTCTCGGTTATCTGTAGGTACAGTTTTCCATCGACTAAGTTACTGGCATTACCAGCACTATCGGCGGGGTTATCTATAGCCACGGTAAACTCAACAGTTGCGTCTTCATTCACGGTTTCCGCATTGCTGATGGTGATGACAGCGGCATCTGTCACTGGCGTAACCACCTGAGAAACCCTTGCATCGGCAGCATTTCGGTCACCAACACCTGCATAGGTTGTAAGCGTTGTGTCGAACTCAAATTCAGCACCTGCATAGGCATTACTGTTCCAATGCTCGGGTAGATTGACTTCTATCGAACCCAACAATGCCTGTAAATCTGCATCACTGCCCGCTCCAGATACTGTCCATGTATTAAAGCCATTTGGGTTTCCATCAGAGTCAGTCATCGTCATGCCTGATACAACGGTACCAGCTGGGAACCCAGTAATGGTAATAGCGAAGTCACTGCTGCCAGTTATCTCGCCAACTAATGCATCACTAAGTTTGAACGATGTATCTTCGGTGGCTACAAATGTAGGCTCATCTGCCCAATTGACGATAACAGCAGGCTGATCAGTTTCACTGTTTGTATCATCAAAAGTAGCGGGCGTTGTCAGCGTGAAGCTATCGGATGTGACATGCTCAGCGCTATTTCCTGCGTCTTGTGTCGCCACACGGATAGTCAGCTCCTGATTCAAACTACTCAAGTTCGCCGCCGAACCTGTTAAGCCAATAACTAGGTCAAAGGTCTCATCAGCCGTCATACTCTTACCTGTCGGCTGGCCGCTTAGCAACCAACGGCCGGTATTGCCACTGCCAGGTATGTTACCTATATATACTGCCTCATCTATAGTTACACCAGCAGGCACACCATCTACAAACACCTTGGTAATGGTTTCGCTGCCGTCGTAATCGCGCTCATTATTACCGTTAGCATCAGGGTCTTTGCTTAACGTCACGTTAACCGTTAACGCTGTGTTTTCAACCGCTTCAACGCCCGTAGTGCCGGTGATTGTTGTGCTGGCAGTATCTGCGGTAATGCTGTTGATTACCAACGTTGCAGGGTCTGTTACTGCTTCAATCTCTAAGGTATGCGTGCTGTTAGTACGCTCGGATGTTGCCGGCAAAGTGCCGTCTGTTGATGGATCCGTTATTTCATAACCAACATCAAAGGTAAAATTACCATGCGCGTTAGGCGCACCTTGTGCATAAACATTACTAATAGCCGCCCCGGTAATTTTGTATTCGCTTCCATCAAGAACGATACCCGGGTCACCGTCTGTAACAGCCTGTGCTAAAGTTTTACCTGCGTTACCAAAATACAGCGTGTAATCGCTGGTATCTGCATCAGCGGCAGCAATCCAAATGGTGGTTAGCTCTTCATCGGTATCGACAATTCGATCATTACTTGGTGCAAGCAAGCTAAAATCAACTTGATGCAAGCTGTCTTCTTGTAAGTTACTAGTGCTTGGTTTTATCGTCTCGTCAATGCTTGGTGTCACAGTAAAGCTTAGTGGCACACTTGGGCTTGATTTTGCGTTACCATCGTTTTCAGTGGTAATCGGTACGGCATTCGCAGTAACCGTACCACTGAAATTAATGGGAAGTAATACTTTCGCGTTAGCAAGCTGGTCTTGTGTAAGCACCCAAACACGATCTGTACCAGTGCCCCCAAGAAAATTGCCACCAACAAGATGGAACTCAGGTTCAAGCCCGCTAATTTTAATGGTTAGCTTCTCTGAACCATCGGTATCAACTAACGTTGTGCCAGTTATTACCTGATTCAGGTTGACGCCGCCAAAGCCATCTATTGCCACTGAAGGCTCCGTCGTGTCAACATCAGCTTCGGTAAATACTGGGTTGGCCACGGTAAGGCTAGCATCATCTGCAACACCGCGAACGATGACCTCAACCTGCCCTGTCTTCGCCGCCGAGGTATCGATTACGCCACCAGACTCATCTACTGACACCGCCGAAAGACCAATCGAAAAGTTTTCGTTGCTGTGCTCGGGCGGGCGAACTGTCATTGGCTTGCTGGGGTCAAATTCTTCAATAGTCACAGCAAATGTGCCATTGCCTTTGCCATCATCAACTAATGTTAAAGCTGCCCCGTCGTACATCAACTGCGCACCCGCAGGAATGTCAGAAAGTGTTAGCGTGATGGTTTCTGAAGCGTCGATATCCGAGGTGCTCACACGGATATTTAGCGGTATATCAGTGTCTTCATCACCGCGAGCACGGCCGCTAACGGCCAAATTTACTTCATCAGCTACGGGGTCGACAATGCCCGAAAGTGTTGCAGAGCCACCTGTCCAAATAGATTGATCGCTGGTATCTGGGTCGGTATCGACTGTTTTTGCCGTTACCTGTATTTCAAAATTCCCAGCAAAATCTTGCGGTGCTTTATATTGCAAGGTATCCAAATACGCTATGGGTACTTCAATGGCCGTACCGTTATAAGTTTGGCTTACGAATGTCGCACCGCCATCAGTGGAGTATCGGAACTCAGAGCCGTTAGCACTGACAGGGTTAATGCCATCAGATAGCGCTGGCGTGAATAAGGCAAAAGTTTCTTCACTTCCATCTTGGTCTTGGTTTTCCCAACCACTTAAAACGCTGCCTTGATGCAAGTCAAACCATACATCTTCAACAGCATTTGTTACGTAGTTATAATCGCCGCTCATGGTTAAGTCTGGGCCTAACTCTTCAGCCACCGCGGTAACTTCAACGTTGATGTCAAGGTTTGTTGTTACTGTAGGGCTAATCACCTCTGCACCATCAACCATGTTTTTATCTTCACTGGTAACGGCAACGGTAATGGTTTCATCCACACTGCTATGTGGTGCTGGTGTGATAGTGAAGTCTTTCAGCACAGTTTGCAGGTCGTAGCCGCTTGCCAAGGCAGTAATCGTATAACCTAGCGCATCACTGCCAGTTATCTCCCAGTCAGAGCCTTCACCACCTGTTGGTTTGTCCGTTAGCACCCAGCCTGTAGGTAAAGAGAACTCTACTTGGGTGATGCGCTCGGTACCACCATCGACAATAGTGTCGGTAACCTCAATGTTCTCCATAAAGGCAACGGCAGTGTCTTCTGGGGTGCTAATATCGCCAGGGCTAAGCTCAATATCGCCCGCGACAGGCTTCACAAACAAATCAAGCTCGATGCTGTTATTAACTTTTTTAGCCTCTGCTACACCATCAACAGTGTTGCCATCGTTGACGCTGTTAAAACCGTCACTGTCTTTATCTTGGGCATTAATGGTGATGTTAATGCCTTTTAAATCACCGCTAAAATCTTTTATGCCACCCAAAGTAATATCGGGGAAGCTATCAACACCGCCTGTTTGCCCAGCACCGCCTGTTTTGGCATCAATCTCACGCGAGCTGCCAGCAGCAAGTGCTTTGCCATCTACCATAATGGTTTGGCCGGTGGTGTTCTCAATGGTGATTGAACGCACTTCTGAGCCGTCTAAATCCTCAAAACTGGCAGACAGAATATCATTCAATTTGAAAGGCGCATCTTCATTGATGGTTACTTCAGCTTTGGTAGCGCTGGAATAGTTAACAGCATCAACATTGTTAATACCGCTTGTTACTGTGGTATCAAAAGCCAGTTCAGCATCGTCGGTAACCGCTTCAACATAAACTTTTAGCGTGGCTTCAGACTCTGCCGCAGGCACCGCCGTGCCACCAACCGTTGCAATATTGCCTGTGCTATCTACTTCATAGCTTGAGGCTTTAATGCTGATATCGATGTTCTCGCTGCGATGCTTTGCAGGAGTTAGCTGTAAGCTTTCGTATTGCGCCTTAGTCATTTCCAAAGCACCAACAGGCTTGGTTAAGTTTGTTGGATGGTCAATATCGGTTATCCAAATATTAACTACACCGCTGCTTGTAAAAGCAAAATCTATAGCTGACGTACCATCAAGTTGCGCAGCACTTAAGTTTACATTTTCAACATGGTCTCCCCCTGAAAGCGTTAGAGTAATTTCGCCAAGGCGCTCGGCCTCTGGGTTATTACCTGTGCCAGTGGCATCGTCGGTAATAATGGGTACATGCAACCCTAAGTTCACTGCCGTATCTTCGTTAGTGGCAATATCAGTTAAGCTAACATCGCCACCGGTAGAAGCACTTGGCCCATCCATATCTGGCGCATCGGCTACGGGGTTCACCGTCATGTTCACCGTAGTGGTATCTGTGGTAATACCATCAACAGTTTTAAAGACAAAGCTTTCATCGCCACTGAAGTTGGCATCAGGCTTATATGTAATCGTACCGTTAGCATTCACCGTTACCGTGGCGTGGTCAGTTTTGTAATCCATACCTCCATTACCGTCACTTGTGCTCGCCAACGGAGTACTCAAGTCACTTGGGTCATAAATATCGGTATTAGTAGGTGTGGCATCAGCCGAAGTGTTAAATGTTTCTTGTCCTTCTTCATCAATGGTATACGCTATCGTCGCTACTGATGCGTCGTCCTTAACAGTGACAGTAAAGTTAGCATCATCGGTATCACCATCGCTATCGGTCACAACTACATCAAAGCCTAGGGCCAAATCAGCAGCGCCACCGTGGTCTAAAACGCCTTGCAAGGTAAAGGTGTACCCTGCAGTGCTATCGGTTGGGTCGTTAATTTGTGCGGTGAATACTTTATCGGCCTCTGTGCGCCCAGCTCCACGATAGGCAATTAGCGTATGGTCGTCGTTGGACAGTACATAAGTAATAGCCTCACCGCCTGATGTTAAGCCTGCCGGTGCGCTAATGCCGCTTGCAAAGGTCACATCAAATGTGTCTTGGCCTGGGGCAACAGGCAAGTTACCATTAACAGTCAATGCATCGGTATCTGGGTTGCTACCTAAGGCTAAACTGGCTTCATCAACAGTGCTATCTGTCACAATACCAAACGCTGGGTCGGTATCGGTTACGGTGATTTTTTGCGCCGCCGAATTACTGCTAATGTCGCCATCGCTGTCGATCACGCGGTAGCTAAAGTCATCGCTTAGTTCGGTGTCGTTAGTTGCTTTAACGTGGTTGGCTGAATCAACCGGCGTGTAGCTCCAACTGCCATCTTGATTAACCGTTAATTCACCGTATTGAGCATCTACCTTTAAGCCTCCAACTGGAACAGCAACGTTGCTTTGTGTAACACCTGAATCGTCAACGTAAGTAATATCATGCACTTGGCCGCCATCAGCACCCAAGGTGTCGTTAGCTAGCAAGTTATCGCCGCCATTGGCAGAACCAACCGATGCTGCGCCTTCTTCTACGCTAACAGCGGCATCAGCTACCGGAGCGCTTGGCACATCGTCTTTAATTTCAACCGCTATTTCGCCTGTGCGCGTGTCGCCATTGGTATCAACAACGGAAACCTGTATAGATTGCTGGGCAATATTCTGGTCGCTTTCGCTACCACCAGTGGGCGCATCATGGGCAACAGCATCGGTTAAGGTATAAGTGTAATTTACCTCACCGGTGGCGCTATTATACCCCGTTAGCTCAACGGTGTAGTGGCCTTGAATAATCGTAACAGGGTTTGCCGCAAGGTCTTCCAACTCAGCTTTAGTCACAGTTGTACCATCAACCACAATATGTTGAATGGCATCAGTGCCGCCTAAGGTGAAGCTGCTATTGACTTCAATAGGTTGGTTGCCAGCATCAGAACCAATAGCTAAACCTGACTCATCAACTTCAACAGTAGCACCAGTATCCAATGAGGGAATATTACGGCTAATATCATCGATATTGCCCCACTCATCGGTAGCATCAGCTATTACTTCAAAGCTTGGGTCAATTGCGTTAGTCGGTGTAAATGACCAGTCGCCATTTGTGTTAACAGTTGCCCTGCCCAGCTCACTCTTACCAGTGCCATCATCAACACTTACAACAACAGTAGCACCTGGCTCACCTGTGCCGGTTACGACAGGTACTTCACCGTTAACCACATTTAATGGGTCAATTTCCACATCGGTAACTGTGTCTTTGTAAATAGTATCAGTAGAGGTGCCGGTATCGCCTTGGCTATTTTGTGCCACCAAGTTAACACTTATGTTGCCATCGTCAAAACCTGTGGTATCCACCGTCGTGGTAAAACTGCCATTAGGGAAAATAGCAATCGTGTTAGGGTCTACCGTAATGGTATTCGTGCCGTCGCTAATCACCAGGCTAACCACGCTGCCGCCTTGTGGAATACTGCCGGTGATTTCTGTGTTGCTTAAATCATCAATGGACGCTAAGGTGCCATCAGGTGTGTTTTGTTGGGCTAGGCTTGCATCAATGCTGTTATCGTCGGTGATGTTAACGCGTACAACATCCACTTTCACAGTGGCAGTATCTGTGCCGCCGTTGCTGTCGCTAATGGTGTAATCAAAGCTGGTTTGGTTACCTGTAAAGCCACTATCAGGCACAAAGGTTAAAGTGCCGTCGCCGTTTAGTGTTACCACGCCTTCAGTGGTAGTCACTGGGCTACCCACGCTAATCGCAGTGCCGTCTATTTCAGTGATGGTTAACATATCTAATGTATCAACATCGCTATCGTTATTTAGCACATCGATAGTAACGCCACTGGCATCGCTGATCACTTGATCATCTTCGGCAACCGGTGGGTTGTTAACACCATTGATGGTAATTTCTAGCGTGGCAGTATCTGTACCGCCTTTGCCATCGCTTACGGTGTAAGTCACGCTGCTTTGCTCCGATTCGCCAACGGCTAAGGAATCATATTCACCGTTAGGGTCAAAATCGTAACTGCCATCAGCATAAATACGGAAGATACCGCCGTTGCTACCTGCAATGGCTTGGCCTGGTAATACATTGGTACCGCCATGGCTAACCGCTGTAACTGTTAAGTTATCGCCATTGCTATCGGTATCGTTAGTTAGCACACCATTTGTAGCATCAACGGTTAATACATCACCTTCATTGGTGCTTTGTGTATCATTAATCGCATCGGGCGCGGTATTGCTCACGTCTAGCTCAAAGCTATCACTAACGGTGCCGCCTTGGCCGTCATCAGCAGTCACTACAATGGTGTATTTACCATCGCCTGCCACACCATGTTGGCTGGCATCTTTGGATAAGGTACCAGTAATTTCACCGGTGCTTGGGTCTAGGGTTAAACCACTTGGCAAGCCAGTAACGCTATAGGTTAAAGTATCACCGTCTGGGTCATTAAAGGCCGTGCTAGTACTTAGGGTGAATGTAGCGCCATCATCAGCCGTGGCATCTACTAAAGGCGTATCAATAACCGGAGCAGGGTTTTTCGCTAAAAGCTCAATAGTATCGGTAACTAAAGCACCATCGGCATCTGTTGCCTCAACAACAATATGGTAATAGCCATCATTATCAGGACCAAGCTGGCTGGCATTGCTGGCCAACGTGCCTGAAATCTTACCGCTGGCATCAATGGTAAATCCAGTAGGTGCACCACTAACAATGCGGCAGCTTAGTACATCAGAATCAGGGTCGGTAAATTGGGTTTGTATTTCAACATACTGTCCGTCATCAGCAGTAATACCAATCACAGGGTCAACCACAGGGGCTGGGTTATTAACGCTAATGGTGAAATCAGTTGAAACACTACCACCTTCGCCGTCATTGGCGGTGATGGTCACGGTGTAATCACCACCAGTACCACCTTGGCTAGCAGAACTATCCAAAGTGCCAGTAATTTCACCGGTGGCGTTATCAATACTTAAGCCGCCTGGCAAATTGCTGGCGCTATAAGTAATTGTGTCGCCATCTTGGTCGTTAAATGCCTGTGAAGTTTGGATACTAACAACATCGCTATCATCAAAGGTCTTGTCTTCGATGGTTGCAGTTACTACAGGCACAGGGTTAGTAACATTCAGCGTGATTTCAGCTGTGTTCGTGCCGCCTTGGCCGTCGTTTACAGTGACTTCAATGGTATAGGTACCATCACTTGCAACGCCACCTTGGCTGGCACTGCTACCTAAATCACCAGTAATTAAACCTGTGTTAGGGTTAATGCTAAGCCCTGCTGGTAGGCCAGTCGCGCTATAGCTTAGGCTGTCGCCATCGGCGTCAGTAAACAAGGCTTCTGCCTCGTAAACAAAGCTCTCGGCATCTTCAGCAGCTAAAGTAATATCGCTGGCCGTTGGTGCGGTGTTTATCGCATGGTTATTGCCAGTGCCTAAATTGCCCACCACATCGGTGTAGCTATCATCGGGCACTTGAATGCTGATATCACCGGTGCCATCAGCAGTAAAATCAGCCGTCCAAGTGATATTATCCGTGGTGGCTAAATTAGTTAGCGAACCGCCTGCAACGGTGATATCTGTAGCATCAAAACCTGTTACTGCTTCTGAGAAAGTGAAGGTTATTTCAGTAGTTTCAGTATCAGCAAGCGTTGAGTCGGCTGACGTGATAGTTAGGCTAGGTGCCAACACATCTTTAGTGGCGTTGTCGCTTGCATTAACCGTTTGGTTGCGGCCATCTACTTCTGCATCAACACTGATTAGGCCGTCACCTAAGCTGCTCAAATCAACAACAGTCACGTAGCTGCCGTCTTGGGCAACTGTAGCAGTTGCTGTGGTGATATTTGTACCATCAGAGAAGGTTAAATCTACAGTTTCTCCTGGCAATACATCAGCCGTTGTACCTGATACGGTTACAGCGCTTTCGTTGGTGCTGGTAATGTCGTCTAGGGTGACAGTGATGGTGTCGCCGATGTTATCCAGCTCATCATTGCCAGTGCCGCTCACTGGCTCACCGTTATTGTCGGTCGACTCGGCCGTAATCTCTAAAGGACCATCCACCAAGCTGCTGATGTCTGTACCGCTGACGTCATAGCTACCATCTGGATTAACAGTAGTCGTCGTCGTAACTTCAGTGCCATCTTGGTCTTTGATTGTGATGGTCACGGTTTCGCCTGGGAAAACATCCGTGGTGTTACCACTGATATCGATAAGCTGACTGGCGTTATCCACCGTCACCGTATCAACGGTCAAACCACTCAGGTCGTTATCTAACGTGTCCGTTGCGCTGTCAGTAATAGTGTTGTTGTTGTGGTCAACCGTGTTGGCGGTAATGGTTACATCACCGTCGATTAAACCGCTAATATCCGTGCCAGTAACAACGTAATCACCATTCGCATCGGTCGTCGCGGTAGTGGTGACAACACCACCATCTTTATCAGTAATCGTAATATTTACTTGCGTGTTCGGCGCAACATCCGTCGTACTACCTGCAATATCAATCGTGCCAGCAGCGTCATCAACGCTGGTGCTATCAATAGCAATGTTCGAAGCCAATGCATCCATTTCAGCAGTGTCTGTATTACCTACGCCATTGCCGTTACGGTCAGTCGCTGCCGCATCAACTTTCATATCACCATCAGTTAATCCACGTAAGTCTATCGTGGCTGTGTAGTTACCACTCGCATCAACAATCGCTGTCGTTGTTCTGGTCTGCCCATTCACATCGGTGAACGTCAAGCTAACAGTTTCACCTGGGGCAACGTCTACCGTCGTACCTGTCACTTCCGCTGCTGATGGATCAGCAATCGGGTCGTTGGTGAAGGCAACAGTCATGCTGCCTGTTAAATTATCCAACTCAGCAGTATCTGAACCACTAACAGGATTACCGTTGTTGTCAGTCGCGCTGGCGTCGATCGTTAAAGGACCATCCACCAGGCTGCTGATGTCTTCACCGGTAACGGTGTAAGTGCCGTCAGGTTGTACAATGGCACTGGTCGTGACGGTAGTGCCATCTTGGTCAGTGATCGCAACCGTAACTGTTTCACCCGGATGCACGTCGGTGGTGCTACCGCTGATATCAACCGTCTGGTTAGCGTCATCAACCGTGGTCGTATCAACAACCAGAGCGCCTGCCACATAATCCAGCGCGTCAGTCGCGGTGGCATTAATTGGGTTGTTGTTATGGTCAGTCGTCTCGGCAGTAATTGTTAAAGCACCGTCGGTTAAACCGCTGATGTCCGTGCCAGACACCGAGTACGTGCCGTCAGCCTGTACTTCGACAGGGCCTACAGCAGTAACGCTGCCGCCATCTTTGTCTGTGATCGTGACGGTGACAAGCTCACCCGGCGCCACATCGGTAGTGCTACCACTGATATCAATCGTGCCAGCAGCATCATCAACGCTGGTGCTGTCGATCGCAATGTCGGCAACAATCGCATCCAGTTCTGCATTGTTGGTTGCATTCACCGGATCACTGTTGCGGTCGGTCGCTGCAGCATCAACGGCAATATCACCGTCGGTTAAACCACGTAAATCAACTGTGGTGGTGTAGGTGCCATCACTGGCCACCACCGCTGTCGCGGTCTTGGTGTTACTGTTTTGATCCGTGAACGTTAAGCTCACGGTTTCACCCGGCGCAACATCTACCGTCGTACCGGTGACTTCAGTCACGGCTGCATCAACAACAGGGTCGGTCGCAAACTCAACCGTGATCGCTCCCGCAAGGTTATCCAAGTCAGCAGTGTCGGAGCCACTAACCAGGTTGCCGTTGTTGTCAGTCGCGTTGGCGTCGATGGTTAAAGGACCATCCACCAAGCTGCTGATGTCTTCACCGGTAACGGTGTAAGTGCCGTCAGGTTGTACGATGGCACTGGTCGTGACGGTATTGCCATCTTGGTCTTTGATGGTGATGGTGACGGTTTCACCAGCGTGAACATCCGTAGTGCTACCGCTGATATCAACCGTCTGGTTAGCATCGTCAACCGTGGTCGTATCTACCGCCAGGTCACCTGACACGTAATCCAGCGCATCAGTCGCCGTGTCATCAATGAGGTTGCCATTGTGATCGGTGGTCTCGGCTTTAATATCCAATGGACCATCGGTTAGGCCGCTGATGTTTTCACCGGTGACGGTGTAATTGCCTGTGCCATCAGTTTGAACCGTGACGGTAACGGTGTTGTTATCTTTATCTGTGATGGTGATATCAACATCACTACCCGGCGCCACATCCGTGGTGCTACCACTGATATCAATCGTGCCAGCAGCATCATCAACATTGGTCGCATCAATCACAATCGCAGCCGCAACTGCATCTAATTCAGCTGTATCAGTGCCAGTAACAGGATCACTATTACGGTCGGTCGCTGTCGCATCAACGGTAATAGTACCGTCGGTTAAACCGCGTAAATCAACCGTGCTGGTGTAGGTACCATCACTGGCCACCACCGCTGTCGCGGTCGTGGTGTTACTGTTTTGATCCGTGAACGTTAAGCTCACGGTTTCACCTGGGGCAACGTCTACCGTCGTACCGGTGACTTCTGCCAACGCAGGATCAGCGATCGGATCGTTGGTAAAGGCAACAGTCATGCTGCCTGCTAGGTTATCCAGCTCAGCATTGTCGGAGCCGCTAACCGGGTTGCCGTTGTTGTCAGTCGCGTTGGCGTCGATGGTTAAAGGACCATCCACCAAGCTGCTGATGTCTTCACCGGTAACGGTGTAAGTGCCGTCAGGTTGTACAATGGCACTGGTCGTGACGGTAGTGCCATCTTGGTCAGTGATCGCAACCGTAACTGTTTCACCCGGATGCACGTCGGTG
>Ga0208450_1000815_pt1 | contig 15745 bp, 13 predicted proteins | sample MalvireepMed_908_FD_184249 | JGI IMG/M metagenome (GOLD analysis project Ga0208450, IMG submission 184249) | Marine viral communities from the Global Malaspina Expedition - Malaspina viral metaG DeepMed_908 (SPAdes) (version 2) | ecosystem: Environmental > Aquatic > Marine > Oceanic | place... | reverse complement strand
ATCACTCACGCGGCATTGCTGGATCAGGCTTTCGCCCATTGTCCAATATTCCCCACTGCTGCCTCCCGTAGGAGTCTGGGCCGTGTCTCAGTCCCAGTGTGGCTGATCATCCTCTCAGACCAGCTATAGATCGTCGACTTGGTAGGCCATTACCCCACCAACTATCTAATCTAACGCGGGCCCATCTAAAGGCGATAAATCTTTGGTCCGAAGACATTATCCGGTATTAGCAGTCATTTCTAACTGTTATTCCGAACCTAAAGGCAGGTTCCCACGCGTTACGCACCCGTGCGCCACTCACCCCGAAGGGTTCGTTCGACTTGCATGTGTTAGGCATGCCGCCAGCGTTCGTTCTGAGCCAGGATCAAACTCTCAAGTTTGTGTCACACACCAATCAAGCACGGGGAAAACCCCGCTAACCTGCTTGGCATGAGCTTCAAGGAGCCGATACCTGCACTGTCAAACGTAATGGATACGAATGAACATGCATCACCCAATAGCAAACGTGGAGTTCACCAAAGGATGTGGCAATCGGCTTGAATTAACCGGTATCCGGAGCCTTAAAACCCCCGGACCGGGCGCCGTCGCCCACATGTCCCTTCATCAATAAACAACAATGTCAAAGAACCGCCAGACACTAACAACGGACAGCTGATCCTGCCCCGACCTTAAACCGGGGGACCGGCTATCCGATAATGTTGGCGACCGTTGCAGCGGACAGTGGAAGCCGTCAGCACCGCGTCGGTGAGGGCCATCTAGGTCCCACCAAGGATTCGGTCAATAACCTTTTTGCAGTTTTGTTTCGGGTTTTTTGCAAAACCGCTCAATCGTGCGGCTTGCAGCGTCCCCGCTGCCATTCCGATATAGGGAGCGTGCGGTAATGATCAACCGCGCCTCGCACGAAATTCTCCGACCGATGGCGCTGCACGGCCGGATTCGGGGCAAATTACCCGGACGCCGGGCCGCCTCGCGCCTCGCAATCGCGACGAATCGCGCCTAGCACTGCAGGCATGACGATGCGCGACGCTGCCGAGCACGATGCCCCCGAAGGTTTTGGCGCGCGCGTGCGCAAGGCGCTGGCCTGGCGCTGGGGCAGCCAGCTGGTCGCGCAGTTCATCACCTGGGGATCGACGATCATGGTCGTGCGGCTGCTCGAGCCCTCCGACTACGGCCTGTTCGCCATGAGCCAGGTGATCGTGACTGCGCTCCACTTCCTCAATGGCTGGAGCTTTGCCAGCTCGCTGATCCAGGCCGACCGGGTCGGCGACCGCGAGATCGGGCAGGTGTTCGCGCTGCTGCTGCTGACCAACGGCCTGCTCGCGGCCGCGCAGCTGGCGCTGGCCCCAATCGTGGCCGATTACTACGGCCAGCCCGAGGTCGCCCGGCTGCTGCGCGTGCAGGCGCTGATCTTCCTCGCCATCCCCTTCACTGCCCTGCCCACCGCGCTGCTCGCGCGGCGGCTCGAGTTTCGCAGCCAGGGGATCGCCAATCTGGTGTCGGCCGCAGTCGCTGCGACAACGGCGCTCGCGCTGGCATGGTACGGCTTCGGCGTCTGGGCGCTGATCTATGCACCGATCGCGGGAATCGCGGTCCGGGCAGTGATCATGAGCATAGCGGCGCGGTTGTGGGTGCGCCCGGTGTTCGATCTCAGGGGCGCCCGGCGAATGATCGGGTTCGGCGGTGCGCTGACACTGTGCCAGCTGTTCTGGATCATCCAGAGCCAGAGCGACATCTTCATCGCGGGGCGCGTTTTCTCGGTCTATGAGCTGGGGCTCTATTCCGAGGCGTTGTTCCTGACGCTGATCGTGACCGGACGCTTCATCCCGCCGCTCAACGACGTGGCCTTCCCTGCCTACGCCGAACTGCACAAGGCGGGTCGCAGCCTGGGCCCCTATTTCGAACGCACCATGCAAAGCGTGCTGCTGGTCGTCACGCCGATCTATATCGGGCTGGCGCTGACCGCCCCCGAAGCGATCCTGGTGGTGTTCGGCGAGAAATGGACCGGGATGGCGCCCATCGTATCGGGGCTCGCTATCGTCATGCCACTGATGGCGGTGCAGATCATCTGTTCGCCGACCTGCACGGCGACGGGGAAGGAAGGCATCTACCTTGCCACCAGCATCGCGGGCGCGATCCTGTTTGCCGGCTCCTTCTTCATCGGCGTCCAGTTCGGCGCGCAGGGGCTGGTGCGGGCATGGTGGGTGGCCGCGCCGCTGCTGTTGGTCTTCACGCTCGCGCTCACCCTGCCGCAGATCGACCTCCCGCTGCGCCGCCTCGTGGTGGCCGCCGCGCCGCCGGTGCTCGCCTGCCTCGCCATGGTCGGTGTGGTCGGCGGCCTGCGCGTTGCGCTTCCGGCGGACATCGGCCCGGTCGCCACGCTCGCACTGCTCGGCACTGCCGGCGCCGCGACCTATGCGGGCATGCTCTACCTCGTATGGCCCGATATCGTGCGTCAGAGCATCGCCATGATCCGGCGGACTCCGGCAGATCCCCTGCCCGCCGCCGCTGCCACGCCGGCCCCCGCCGGGCGGACCGGCGACGCCGCCGAGTGAACCGCGGGCCCGAACTGCGGCACGCGGGAGAAATGGCCCCCACGCTCGGCCAATAAGCCGGCCCGCGGTCGCCATTCGCCGTGTCCACCGCGCGGGGGGTATGGCGGAGCGCCGCCTTGCCCCGCACACGCATCCCTCCCACATAGCCGGGCATGCCACCCGACTACGCTTCACCCGCCCGGCCCGACGATCCCGAAGGCTGGGTGACGATCCGGCGCTTCCTTCCCTATCTGTGGCCCGCCGACAATTCCTCGCTCAGGCGTCGGATCACCGGTGCGATGGCGTTCGTGCTGCTGGCCAAGGGCACGATGCTGGCGCTGCCCTTCGCCTACAAGGGTGTGGTCGATGCCATGACCACACCCGCGAACGAAACCGCGATGGTCGCGCTGGCCTTTGTCATCGCCTATGCCGCCGGGCGCCTCGCCGCCGTGGTGTTCGACAATCTGCGCAACATCACCTTCGAACGCGTCGGGCAGGATGCCACGCGCCAGCTCGCCGAGGACACCTTCCGGCGGCTGCACCAGCTGTCGCTGCGCTTCCACCTTGCGCGCCGCACGGGCGAAGTGACCAAGACGATCGATCGCGGGACCAAGAGCATCGACACGATGCTGTACTTCCTGTTGTTCAACATCGCGCCCACCGCCGTCGAGCTGGTGGCGGTTGGAGTGATCTTCTATCTCAATTTCGGGTGGGAACTGGTCGCCGCCACCGCGCTGACCGTGGCTGCCTATATCACGCTGACGCGCAAGGTCACCGAATGGCGCAACGAACTGCGCCGGCGGATGAACGAACTCGACGGCACCGCGCTCGCCCGCTCGGTCGACAGCCTGCTCAATTACGAGACGGTCAAATATTTCGGTGCCGAGACGCGCGAGCACGCGCGCTATGCCGAATCCGCGCGGTCCTATGCCGATGCAGCGGTGCGCAGCCAGAACTCGCTCGGCCTGCTCAACATCGGCCAGGCGGTCATCATGAACCTGCTGATGGGCGGCGCGATGGGGTTCACCGTGTGGCAATGGAGCAAGGGCGTGCTGACCACCGGCGATCTGGTGCTGGTGAACACCTATCTGATCCAGCTGTTCCGCCCGCTCGACATGCTCGGCATGGTGTACCGGACGGTCCGGCAGGGGCTGATCGACATGGCGGAGATGTTTCGCCTGATCGATACCGAGACCGAAGTGAAGGACGCACCCGCTGCGCCCGCGCTGGTGGTCCGCCAGCCGACTGTGGTCTTCGACGATGTCCATTTCGGATATGAACCGGACCGCGAGATCCTCCACGGGCTCAGTTTCGAAGTCCCCGCGGGCAAGCATGTGGCGATCGTCGGCCCGTCGGGCGCGGGCAAGAGCACGATCGGGCGGCTGCTGTTCCGGTTCTACGATCCGTGGCAGGGGCGCATCCTGATCGACGGGCAGGACATTGCGCAAGTGACGCAGGCCAGCCTGCGCGAGAGCATTGGCATCGTTCCCCAGGACAGCGTGCTGTTCAACGACACCATCGGCTACAACATCGCCTATGGCCGCGGGGGTGCGTCGCGTGAAGCGGTGGTCGCGGCAGCGGCCGATGCGTCGATCATGCCCTTTATCGAACGCCTTCCCGACGGGCTCGATACCGAAGTGGGCGAACGCGGGCTGAAACTGTCGGGCGGTGAGAAACAACGGGTCGCGATCGCGCGCACGCTGGTCAAGAACCCCCCGATCCTACTGCTGGACGAAGCGACGAGCGCGCTGGACAGCCGGACCGAGCAGGAGATCCTCGCCACGCTGCACCGCGTGTCCGAAGACCGCACCACGCTTGCCATTGCCCACCGCCTGTCGACGATCGCCGATGCCGACCGCATCCTGGTGCTCGACCAGGGCCGACTGGCCGAAAGCGGCACCCATGCCGAGCTGCTGCAGGCGCGCGGACTGTATGCCGAAATGTGGGCCCGCCAGCAGGCGGAACGCAGCGACTAGGCACCGTCCCGGGCCGCAACCGAGCGGCACGGCCCAGGCCGCCAATCCGCGCGCATCTTGTGCTGCAATGCAACATCGTTCATAGGGCGATGCGAATTCTGCGCGCCGGTCTGCGTGCGCCATTTTCCGAACCTGACAGGACATTCCCCATGCTCGACCGTGCCGCGATCCACCGCGACTGGTTCTCCAACATCCGCGCCGACGTGCTCGCCGGGCTCGTCGTCGCGCTGGCGCTGATACCCGAGGCGATCGGCTTCTCGATCATCGCCGGGGTCGATCCGCGCGTCGGGCTCTATGCCTCGGTCGCGATCGCGATGGTGATTGCCTTTACCGGGGGACGCCCGGGCATGATCTCCGCAGCGACTGCGGCGGTGGCCGTGGTGGTGGTGCCGCTGGTGCGCGATCACGGGGTCGAATATCTCTTCGCCGCGACCATCCTGATGGGGGTATTCCAGGGCATTGCCGCGCTGCTGCGGCTCGACCTGCTGATGCAGTTCGTCAGCCGTTCGGTCATCACCGGCTTCGTCAACGCGCTGGCGATCCTCATCTTCATGGCGCAGTTGCCGCAGCTCGACCCGAGCAATGCAGGGATCGGCTGGGTAACCTATGCCATGGTCGCGGCCGCGTTGGCGATGATCTACCTGATCCCGAAGGTCACCACCGCCGTGCCCAGCCCGCTGATCGCGATCATCGTGCTCACCGCGCTGACGATATTCCTCGATGCGCCGGTCAATACGGTCACCGACATGGGCGAATTGCCCGAAGGCCTGCCCTATTTCGCGCTGCCCGATGTGCCGCTGAACTGGGAAACGCTGGCCATCATCGCCCCCTATTCGGCAACCATGGCCGCGGTCGGCCTGCTCGAATCGCTGCTCACCGCGCAGATCGTCGACGACATGACGCATACCGGCAGCAACAAGCGCCGCGAAAGCGGCGGCCAAGGGATCGCCAATATCGTCGCGGCCTTCTTCGGCGGCATGGGCGGCTGCGCAATGATCGGCCAGTCGGTCATCAACGTGACCAGCGGCGGCCGCGGCCGGCTGTCGACCTTTACCGCCGGCCTGTCGCTGCTGATCCTGCTCGCGCTGCTGGGCGACCTCGTCGGCCAGGTGCCGATGCCCGCGCTGGTGGCGATCATGATCATGGTGTCGATCGGAACCTTCAGCTGGAACTCGATCCCCAATATCGGCAAGCACCCGTGGCAGAGCTCGGTGGTCATGCTGACCACGGTTGCCGTCGTAGTGGCCACGCACAACCTCGCGCTTGGCGTGTTGGCAGGCGTGATCCTGTCGGGCGTGTTCTTCACCCACAAGGTGATGACCATGTTCGAGGTCGTCCGCGAACGCGACGGGGAAACCGCGACCTACCGCGCCAAGGGGCAGATCTTCTACGCCAGCGTCGAACGCTTCGAAGCCGCGCTCGGGCCCGAAAGCATCATGCCCGATCCGGCCGACCACGTGATCATCGACGTGTCGAAAGCGCATTTCTGGGACATCAGCGCGGTCGGCGCGCTCGACAAGGTGGTCGAACGCATGCGCCGCAATGGCCGCAGCGTGCAGGTCGTCGGGCTCAACCGCGCGAGCAGCGATCTGGTCGACAAGTTCGCGCTGACCGACAAGACCGGTGTCGAAATCGGGCTAGCCCCGCATCCGTAAGCCGCATGTCGGGGGCGGTGGCTGCCCGTGCGCGGGCCGCTGCTGATACGCAGCTGCGGACATGAAGAAGGGCGGGCACGGTCAATCCGCGCCCGCCCTTTTTAGTGCATTCGCCGAAGCCTAGTCCGCTTTCAGCGCTTCCAGCAGCTTCTTGGCCGCAGGCTCGCTCGACGGCGGGTTCTGGCCAGTGATGAGCAGGCCGTCCTGGACGACATAGGGTTCGAAGACGCCCTGCTTGGAAAAGGTCCCGCCCTGCTCGATCAACACGTCTTCGAGCAGGAAGGGCACGACATCGGTCAGGCCGACCGCGTCTTCTTCCTGGTTGGTGAAGCCGGTGACCTTGCGTCCCTTGACGACCGGGTCGCCATTCGGCGCGGTGACGTTCTTCAGCACGGCAGGCGCATGGCAGACCAGCGCTACCGGCTTGCCGGCGGCCAGCGTGTCTTCGATCACGGCTTTCGAAACCGCGCTCTCGGCAAGGTCCCAGAGCGGCCCGTGACCGCCCGGGTAGAAGACGCCGTCGAACGATGCGACATCGACATCCGCGAGTTTCTCGGTCGAAGCCAGCTGCGCCTGCGCTTCGCTGTCCTTCTTGTACCGTTCGGTCGCCGCGGTCTGCGCATCGGGCTCGTCGGACTTGGGATCCAGCGGCGGCTTGCCGCCTGCGGGGCTGGCCAGCGTAATGTCGTGTCCGGCGTCCTTGAGGACGTAATAGGGGGCAGCGAATTCCTCGAGCCAGAAGCCCGTCTTGTCGCCTGTGTCGCCGAGCTCGTCGTGGCTCGTCAGAACCATAAGAATTTTCATAGCGTTCGTCCTTTCGGGGGGTTTTGGGCGTGGCCGGAGTGTTCCGGCGCTTCACCAAAGGAACACACGTCGCGCGCTTCGGTTTCGCTCTATTCGAGTGGCCGGTCCCGGCCCGGAAGCTGGCGCCGACCGTCAGGCCCCGGCCGCCGCCAGGGCGCGCAGCACGTCGAGTGCCTCCGCAGCGCGGGCGCAAGGTACGAAGGCGTGGTCATGGTGGAATGCCGCGATCATATTGCAGGCGATCCCGGCATTGGCCAGCGCGCCCGACACGGCGGAGGTCAGTCCGACACCTTCAAGGTCGGAATGCACCGTCAGCGTGATCCTCGCGAAGTCGGGGCCCTCGATGCCCAGTTCACCTGCTACATCGGCAGGAACGATCGCCGTTATGCCCTCGTCCTCGCGGAAGGTACCGATCGCTGCGCCGAGCAATTGCGGCGCCGTGTCCGGTTGCACGAGCACGAAGCACCAGCGGCGCGGGTCGAGCCGGGGTGCCATGGCGGCGATCATCGCCCGGCCACCGCGCACCGGCCCGTCCATTACAGGATGTATTTGCTGAGGTCGGCGTCGCCCGCCAGCGTTTCGAGCCGTTCGCGTACATAGGCTGCATCGATCGTGATCGTCTCGCCGGTCCGGTCTTCGGCCTCGAAGCTGATATCCTCGAGCAGGCGTTCCATCATCGTCTGCAAGCGCCGCGCGCCGATGTTCTCGACCGTCTCGTTGACCCGCGCCGCCAGCTTGGCGACTTCGGCGATCGCGTCCTCGGTGAAGTCGAGCGTGACGTCCTCCGTGCCGATCAGCGCGCGGTACTGTTCGACCAGATTGGCGCGCGTTTCCTTGAGGATGCGGACGAAGTCCTCCTCGGTCAGCGCGCGCAGTTCGACGCGGATCGGCAGGCGGCCCTGCAGTTCGGGCAGCATGTCGCTGGGCTTTGAAACGTGGAACGCGCCCGACGCGATGAACAACACGTGGTCGGTCTTCATCGGACCGTATTTGGTCGCCACCGTGGTGCCTTCGATCAGCGGCAGCAGGTCGCGCTGCACGCCTTCGCGGCTGACCGATCCGCCGCGCACGTCGCTGACAGCGATCTTGTCGATCTCGTCGAGGAAGACGATGCCGTTAGTTTCCGCATTCTCCACCGCGACGCGGTTGACGTCGTCCTGGTCCATGCGGTTTTCGGCCTCTTCATCGACCAGCCGGTCCCATGCATCGGGCACCTTCAGCTTGCGGCGCTTGAGCGGGCTCTTGCCCATGGCCTTGCCGAACATGTCGGACAGGTCGATCATCCCGACCCCGCCGGGCATGCCGGGGATATCCATCGGCGAGCTGGGGGCCTCGCGCACTTCGATCTCGACTTCGGTATCGTTCATCGAATTGTCGACGATCCGCTGGCGGAACGCCTCGCGCGTCGCTTCGCTGGCATTGTCGCCGACCAGCGCGGTCAGCAGCCGTTCCATCGCGGCCTTGCTCGCGGCCTCGCGCACCGCGTCGCGGCGGCGTTCCTTTTCCAGCCGGATGGCTTCCTCGACCAGGTCGCGCGCGATCTGGTCGACATCGCGGCCGACATAGCCGACCTCGGTGAACTTGGTCGCCTCGATCTTGATGAAGGGGGCCTCGGCCAGCTTGGCCAGCCGCCGGCTGATCTCGGTCTTGCCGCAGCCGGTGGGGCCGATCATCAGGATGTTCTTGGGGGTCACCTCGTCGCGCAGCTCGGGGCCGAGCTGCTGGCGGCGCCAGCGATTGCGCAGCGCCACGGCGACCGCGCGCTTGGCATCCTTCTGGCCGATGATGTGTTCGTCCAGCGCGGCGACGATCGCCTTGGGGGTCAGTGCTTGTGTCATGTCTTCCTATCGTCATCCCGGCGAAAGCCGGGACCTGTCTCGATTTGGCGCTCGGCCGAAAGCGATCCCGGCTTTCGCCGGGATGCCGCAGATCAAACCGTTTCGACGGTCACATTGCCGTTGGTGAACACGCAGACATCGGCGGCAACCGCCATGGCCTTGCGCGCGATGGTTTCGGCGTCGTCCTCGTAATCGACCAGCGCCTTGGCCGCGCTCAGCGCGTAATTGCCGCCCGACCCGATGGCCGCGATACCGCCTTCGGGTTCCAGCACATCGCCATTGCCGGTGAGGACCAGCAGGTTTTCCTCGTCCGCCACGATCATCAACGCTTCGAGATTGCGCAGGTACTTGTCCATGCGCCAGTCCTTGGTCAGCTCGACCGCGGCGCGCAGGAGCTGGCCATTGTACTGCTCGAGCTTCTTCTCGAGCCGTTCGAACAGCGTGAAGGCATCGGCAGTCGCGCCGGCGAAACCGGCCACTACCTTCTCGCCTTCGCCGATCCGGCGCACCTTGCGCGCATTGGGCTTCATCACGGTGTTACCCATGGAAACCTGCCCGTCGCCGGCGATAACCGTGGCACCGCCGCGCTTCACGCCGATGATGGTGGTGGAATGCCACTGGGTCAGCCCGTGGCGATTGTCTCTATCATCCATGCGCGCGATATGGGGCGCGCGCGGCGGGGGTCAAGCCGGAGCAGGCCCGCAGACTTACTGCCCCTGGCCCAGGCCCGGCTGGCCGACTGCACCGATATTGCCGAACAGGTCTTCGAGGAAGCTGCGTTCGCGGCCCAGCGTGGGCGTCTCGTCGCCATCGGGGCGCAGGTAGACCACCTGGTCCATGCCCGTCCGCTCGGCCGAAACGACATTGCCAGCGGCATCGAATTTCACTGCCAGCACCGAATGCTCGCGGATCCGCGGGCGAACGAAGGGTTTGCGGCCCGTCGTGCTCGACACGTAGTACCAGGTCTTCTCGCCATACTGGCTTTCGAAGGTCGGACGTCCCAGCGTACCGGTGACGCTGCGCTCATTGTCGATCCCGGGCTGGACCGATTGCACCAGCGTGGCATCGACGATGTAGCCACGCGGCTCGCGGATCGCGGTGCAGCCCGTCGCGGCGATGGCGGCAGCGCCGATCACGGCAAGGCCCAGAATTTTCGACCTGTTCATGGGAACAGCAAATCTCCGTCTTTCGGCAGGCGCTTGGCCGCAGGCGGCCACCTCCCTATATGCTTGGCCCACGCCTTAATCCGAAAGCGCCAGCCCATGCAACTCGGCATTGGGGGGCGCTTGGGGATCGCGGCCTGTATTGCCGCTGAACGGAGTTGTTTGTGTCCTTCCTAGCCCGCCTTTTCGGCAACGTCTTTTCCCTTGGCCCCGACCCGCGCGAAGAGTGGGGCCCCCTGTGGCAGCGCACCGTTGCCGAAGCCCGCGATCCCGACTGGTATCGTATGTGCGGCGTCGCCGACAGCGTCGAGGGTCGCTACGACATGATCACGCTGGTGCTCACGCTGGTCATGCTGCGGCTGGAAGACGAAGGCGGGATGGCCGCAAGCACCGCGCGGCTGACCGAACTGTTCGTCGAGGACATGGAGGGGCAGCTGCGCGAAGCCGGAATCGGCGATCCCACCGTAGGCAAGAAGATCAACGCGCTGATGGAAAGCATGAACGGCCGCATCGGCGCCTATCGCGAAGGGTTGCGCAGCGATCCGAAGGTGCTGGTCGAAGCCGTGCGCCGCAATGTCACCATGGCGCAGCCCGACGAGGCCGAGGCGCTGGTCCAGCGCATGGCCGCGCTGCATGCTCGGCTCGAGGGGACGGGCATGGATCAACTGCGTGCGGGCGAGTTTGCCGCATGAGCGCACCCGAACTCAGCCGTCCGGTCAAACCGCGCGCCCTGCCTGCAGGGCCATTGACCGTTGACGCCAGCGATACCGAACGCGCAGCGCTGGCTGCGCGGTTCGGCGTCACCGCCATCCCGGCGCTTACCGCCACCGTGGATTTCGGCACCAAGGATGATGCCGTGCTGGCAGAAGGCACATTGGCCGCGACCATCACCCAGCCCTGCGCGGTCACGCGCGAGGAACTGAGCTATGACGTGAGCGAGCCGCTCATGCTGCGCTTCGTGCCCGCCGGATCGGTGCCCGACTATGCGCCCGACGAGGAAATCGAGCTCGACGCCGAGGATCTCGACCAGATCGAATACGAAGGCGATGCGTTCGATCTGGGCGAAGCGATCGCGCAGACGCTCGCGCTGGCGATCGATCCCTATCGCGAAGGTCCGGGCGCCGAGGAAGCGCGCCGCAAGGCCGGCATCGTAAGCGACGAGGAACAGGCCCCCAGCGGCCCGTTGGCCGAGGCGCTGGCAGCACTGAAAAAGGACCAAGCATGACGGCGCTGACGATCACCCCCATGGCTTCGCTCGAGGAGCTCGTTCCGGCGCTCGCGGCAGAAGGGCTGCCGGTGGATGATATCGAAGACGACGGGCGCGCGTTTTTCGCCTTCCATCACGCGGGTCGCTGTATCGGTTTCGGGGGGATCGAGGGCGATGGCCCGGACCGCATTCTGCGCTCGGTCGTCATCCTCGGCGCCGCGCGCGGTCAGGGCACAGGGCGCGAGGCTGTCGCGCTACTGGAGAGCGAGGCGCGCCGTCAGGGTGTCGCCCGGCTGCATTTGCTGAGCACCACCGCAGCGGACTTTTTCCGGAAGCTGGGTTACCGCGATCACGACCGCGAGGATGCGCCCGAAGCGGTCGCATCCTCGCGCGAATTCGCCGCGCTGTGCCCTGCCAGCGCTGAATATCTGGTCAAGCCGCTGTAACCCATCAGAACGGAAGATCGTCGGCGAGGCCGTCGTAGCTCGAACCGCCGCCGGGCCCGATGCCGCGCCGCTCTGGCCGGGTGGGTCGTCAGTTCCGCTCGAACCAGTACAACGTTCGCGTTGGCAGCACATCCACTGCCTTCACGATCCGCGCGCGCTGCGACAGCAGGTTGGCGAAGGTTTCGTTGCGATAGTCCGGGAAGATATCCGGCCGCTGGGACAGCAACAGCTGCACCATCGGGTCTTCCTTGTGGGGGAATTCGATCACTCCGGCAGGCGCAAGGGACACGAGCCAGTCGACTGCCATGTCGAGCGGTACGTTGCGCCCGATGGCAATGTGGTGAATGAACGCGAGTGCCAGAAGCGCATCGGGCTGGGCGCGCCCGGCAAGGCCCATCCGCTCCGCCTCCCCCCAGCCCTGCGAGGGACTTGGATTGGCTGCATCGAGCCACAGCGGCAGCAGATCGAGCTGTTCCAATTGCGCGCGCTTGAAGGCAATTTCCAGTGCGCCGTGGTCGAAATCGAAACCGATGACCTTCCCGGCCCCGGCCTCTAGCGCCGACTTCGAATAATCGCCCGTATTGCAGCCGAGATCGTAAAGCAGGCCCGGCTCGATGGCGGCGACCACCTCCTTGACCAGATCGTGCTTGGCCTCGGCTTCGGGAGCGGCGTAACTGGTGTTGTTCGCGTAGTCGCCCCACACCGTCTTGTGCGACGGGACTTCCATTTTCGCGATGGCCCCGCGCAGCCCGCGAAGCATGCCTTCGAAGCTCGAGCGCGGCAGGCGCGCCTCGCGGTACCGCGACGACCCCGTCGTCGTCTGCACCGACCGGTTCTGCAATGTCGCCTGGGCGATAACGTGGGTCAGCACGGTCCAGTTGAGCCGCTTCCTCAGCGGAACGAGTTTGGCCAGGTCTTCCGGCGCAATGCCTTCGAGCGATCCGCGGAACCAGTGGTTCGGCTGGAGATCGAGCATCGACCACATCAGCAGCGGATTGAGGAACTGCATGCAGAACTGGCGATGCGCGGCCCAGATCTCGCCGCCCTCGTACGGGCGGATCGACAGATGGTCGATATGGACCGGTCGAGTCCCGTCGAATTGCATGTTGTAAGCAGTCGCATCGCTGAGCGTGAAGTCCTGGGACAGAAGCTCGAGATGCAGGTCGAGATGCGCCAGCGCCGCCGCCTTGTGCAGGCTGAAGCTCCATTCATACGGATATGAGATGAACGGGATCTGCGGATGGGAAAGGAGCACATCGGCCTGTTCGATCCCTACTTGCGATGCCTGTTCGGTCACATCGGTGAAATCGACCAGCCGGCCCCTCTCGACCAGTTTTCGCATGACGCCGGATTCATCCGCTCGTGCAAAATTGCTTGCCGCATTACCCGTTATCGAGCGGAACACCTTCTCGCCGACGCGGAATATTCGACCGCCCGGATCGCGAAACGAACCGGGGTCCAGGACTGCGCTGGCGCTCATTCTTCGCCGCTGGGTTTCTGGCGGCTAAACAGCGCTTTCACCTTGTACAGCGAAGTGCGGAAGAACAGCGTCGCACCGGCAACGGCACCGATCGCCGCCTGCAGGACAATGCTGCCCGTCGCGGGATCGATATACGCGTGGGCCGGCGCAGATAGACTGAGCATGGCGGCAAGGCCAACGAGCGAAACCATGGTTCTGTGATACATCGAGATTCCTTCGCAAGGGGTCTGGGCTGTGGTCAAACGTGAAGCGGTTTGGCTAAAATCTTATTAATTTACCGGGTAAAACCCGGCAGCGGCCGCCACTCGCGCGGGGTGCCCGCCGCATCTGTCACCGCCACCTGGTCCACCGCGGGCGCGGGCCGCGGGGCTGCAGCGAACTCGCGGGCGCGGAAATCGGCCATCAACCGGCCGAGAGAATGCGTTCCGGGCACCTCGCCCGGGCTTTCACCGGGAACGCGGATCGCGAAAAAGGTCGAATAGGACATCAGCAACTCGCGCGAAGAAAGCTGTGGCCCGTCAACAAATGGCTGCGTAGGAGCAATCCGCGATCCGTGATCGCCGTGGATCAGGACGATCGCCTCGCGGCCTGCGGGAGTGCGATCGAGCGCATCGAGCAGCCGGTCGAGCCGCTGCTGGAGACAGCGCACCTGGTCGGCATAGCCTTGTTCGCGCGCAGCGGCAGTGCCCGGCCCGTGTTCATCGAGCCACCGGGATTCGGGTTTCACCGTGCAATCGGCGGCTAGCATATAGGGATCATGCGGCAGCAGAATATGTGCGAACTTCACTTCCCCCTCGCGCAAACCGGCGACGTCAGCGATGAAACTGTCGAACTGCCCTAGCGAGGTCAGCGGAAACAGCTCGCTGCGATTATGGGCCAGCCGAGCCCCGGGGTCCGGGCGAATCCTGCCCGTGGCGGAGCGGATCGTCCTGGTCAGGTTAAGCATCGTGAAGCCGAACACTTTCGCACGGTCGGTCGCGCTCATTTCGGTGCCGAGCATGGAAGACAGCCCGGAACTTTCGAACGTTCTGCACCGTGTCAGTTTCTGTTTCACGCACAGATCGAAATACGCGGGGAGCAAGGCGTCGATGCGATAACCCATCGCATCGAGATCCGCGAAATATGGCAGTTGTTCGGGTATCGAATATTCCGAGGTGATCGAGTGGACCACGGGTTCGTCCTGCCCGTAGGAAAACAGTGCCGGAAGCGAGTTCAAGGTCTTCGCATACGGGCTGTAGGCGCGCGGATAGACCTGGAAATCATGGCTGGTGAAGAAGCGGACCTGCTCGGACCGCAAGTCCCGGTAGATGTCCGGACCCAGTGCCATGCCGTCCAGCCCGAGATAGGAATCGAGCACCAGGTGAACGATCGCCGGGCGGTCCGCGCGATCGCGATCGGGGTCCTGCAGGTTCTGCGCCTCGTTCCCGGCTTCGCGCGGGCTGCCGTCATCGAGAACCAGTTCGGCACCTTGAAAGAAGAGGACCGCTGCGGCCGCCGCAAAGAGGATCTTCACGAAGACCTCGCGGACATAGAAAGCGATCACTGCGAAAATGGCCCAGCAGCCTAGGAACCAGATAGCAGAGATCGATGCGTTCAAGTCGACCAGCACCGCTGCGAAGAGTGCCACGACGAGGAACCACAGGCGCGGTTTGGCTGCTTGCTGGATGAGAGCCATCACCCCCCCGACCAGCGCAAACGCCAGCATGGTTATCGCTACCTCGGGCCGGAAAAGCGGATAGCCGTTGAAATTGAGCAGATTGAAGAAGCTGGCCCACAGCGCGACAATCCACACGCAATGCGAGAGCCAGCGATCGCTCGATGTCTCGTCCTGAATGCTCATCCTCACGTACCCCCTGAACCGGGTCGGGGTAGGTGCATCTTGGTTAAGATGCCCTAAAGGCGCGGGGGGCGGGCTGATCCGGCAGGAACGGCTTCGGATCGCTGCGCGGCAGGGGTTACCTGCCTATGGGCGCTTGTGGTCGGCGCGAGCGGCGTTGGCTCATCGAGCGCAGCTGGCAAGAATGTCGCACGCTCCCAAGAGGCAAGCTCCTCCGGTTCCCTGCCACCCCACCGCTGCACGCCTCGTGGCAATACGCCAGCATCACAAGCACCTCGGCCCCCTACCCGCGAAGGAAGGAGGCCGTGGCTATCACGATTGCGATAGGCAGTTTGGCGCGCCCCGGGCGCAAGTCGATCAGAACGGAATATCGTCGTCGAGGTCGTCGTAGTTCGAGCCGCCGCCGGTTCCGCCCATGCCGCCGCCGGCAGCGCCGCCACCCGCAGCGCCGCCGCCCTGGTTCCAGCCGCCGCTCTGGCCGCCACCGCCCGAGCCGCCACCCTGGTCCCACGACCCGCCGCCGCCGCCGCGATTGCCGCCGCCGCCCGCACCGCCCTGGGCGCCGTCGAGCATGGTCAGCGTGCCGTTGAGGCCGCGCAGCACGACTTCGGTCGAATAGCGGTCGTTACCCGACTGGTCCTGCCATTTGCGCGTCTGCAGCTGGCCTTCGATATAGACCTTGCTGCCCTTGCGCAGGAAGCGTTCGACAACGCCGACCAGACCTTCGGAAAAGATCGCGACCGTGTGCCATTCGGTGCGTTCCTGGCGCTCGCCGGTGTTGCGGTCTTTCCAGGTTTCGCTGGTGGCG
>Ga0208450_1000797_pt1 | contig 15935 bp, 22 predicted proteins | sample MalvireepMed_908_FD_184249 | JGI IMG/M metagenome (GOLD analysis project Ga0208450, IMG submission 184249) | Marine viral communities from the Global Malaspina Expedition - Malaspina viral metaG DeepMed_908 (SPAdes) (version 2) | ecosystem: Environmental > Aquatic > Marine > Oceanic | place... | reverse complement strand
ACACTAACTCAAATACGGGATATTCTCAAACTAGGATTTGCTGAAGAAATACGTGAAGAAAATCTTAGGGTGGCCGAACGTAAAGTAAGTGCGGAAAACTTTGTAAAACAAATTTCGGACTATACGGATGAACTGATTAGCAAAGGGGAATTAAAGAAATCACAGAAACACGTAGGAACAAGAGTATCTAGTTGCTTGACCAGAGCAGGGATTACCTCATTTGAGGAATTCGACAAGACCTCTACTGACGACTTAATGAAGATTCGCAACTTCGGCGGGTACACATTAGAAGTTGCAATGAAGATAAGGACATGGCACGAAAAGAAGGAGACACGATGACTGAACGACCAGACCTAGCACTACACCAAATGACTGTTTACGGCACAAAGGATTTCTGTAAAGCGATAGGTGCGCTAGTAGATGCCTTTGATGGAGACATGATGATTGAGTTCTCGTCTGTTGGGCGTTGTCCGCATGAAGACCCCTATGATGCCAAGCCAGAACCTTGTGGTGTTTGTCGAAACTGCGAGGCTCTTGATCTAACAGACTCGCTTGTGGATAGGCAGCCAAGACCTCGCAAAGTACGAAAGGACAAGAAGCAGCGATGACTAAAATACATACAGGCAATGAAGCATTAAAGTTGCTTAAAAAAATAAGAATAAACCGCGGAAGAAGTGGAAAAGGAATGCGAAACACTCAAGTATCTAATTGGCTAAATCAGGCTTCAGCGTTGAAGATGGGAGAGGTACTTGAAATAACAGACTGTTGTGAATGGGAGCCTGTCCCAAACACGATTTCCATATTCAAGGTTTGTAAAAATATGGGGTATCTTCGACAACAATTACAGGAGAAGTTCTCTGGTCAATTTACTACAACACATGCCCAAAAGGTTTGCGCTGTTTGGAGATTAAAACCAGCAAAGGTAAAGTACGGATTCGACAACTTGACCACAGAAGGGACTATAAAAGTTTCTACTGCTGATGGAATGATAACTCTGAGTGAGGCATCCGATGACTATTAATAATCCTATAACAGCGCGAAGGAACACTGACCCTGCCACCAGCCATGATGCTGCTGCAAAGATAACCAGCAGCGGGGCAAGGACTTCACAGGCAGAGCTGGTCCTGGGGCTCGTAATAGAGCGTCAGGGTCTAACCAGCGGTCAGTATGCAGACCTGTCGTGGCTCTCGCAGCACCAGGTAACCCGGCGAATTGCAGACCTGCATAATGCTGGCAAGGTATACCCGGACGGTGTCGCTAAGTATGAGGGTCACAGCCAGCAGCGATGGTGGCTTGGAACAGACCCGAAAGGCGTGACGTTCAGACCGCACTGTAAGAGCTGCACCTGCGAACCCACGACAATGATCGAGGCAAGCCCCGGCCAGATGAAAATGACATTCTAAATCGTACATTGGGAAACAGTCCCCCTTGTTTAGAATGTATTCCAAGGAAGGAAGGAGTTTGGAATGCCCCGATTCAAAATCACAGTCCCCGGTCTTGCTGCACCCAAGTCATTACGTGTAACAAGGCACGGAGCCTACAATAACAAGCGTGTTCGTTCGTGGATGGACATTGTCAGGGACACAGCGTCCACGGAGAGGCCGCCGAAGGCTCCCAAAGGTGTCCCACTATCACTTATGCTCGACGTGTGGCTCCCTTGGCCTAAGAAAACTGCGAAAAAGGTAATTTCAGCAGACCCTTATGCCTTACACACGAAAAAACCTGACTCAGACAACCTGCTTAAGCCTGTCGTAGACGGATTGACGGAAGCGGGGCTTTGGGAAGATGATAATCAGATCGCCCAGATGTTTGTTGAAAAAAAATACTGCCCCCGTGGAGAAGAGCGGATCGAAGTCGTCGTTAACTGGCTGAATTAATATCCATGTCTCATCGCAAACGGGTAACACGACACAAATGCGTATACCTGAAATACATGCTGACCCAAACTATCAAGTCACTGTCCGCACTGCTTCGCGAGTTTCCTCGCAAACGGGAGTAGTAGATTGGACTGGTTAGTTCAGCACCAGAAATTCCTGACACGAGTTAGTCCCTTACTTATAAGCGCAGCCTTCATTGCGACAGGGCTTGTGCTATGGGCTACCGGAACATTCAATATCGAAAGTGCTGGCTACACCAGTATTTTTTTCTTGGCTTTCATCGGTGCTGCCCTTATTTTCCTGCCCGTTTCTGCTCTAGCAGCCGTCTGTGTGGCAGTTGCCGTTGACCTGAACCCCTTTATGGTTGCTGTCGTTGCAGCGTCTGCCGAATCCATAGGTGAACTGACAGGCTATCTTGCTGGCATGGGTGGCAAGTCCTTCTTTGAACACAAGCGTTTCTATCTGCGGTTCAAGAACCTGTTCTCACGTTACGCTGCTCTCACGCTGCTCGTTGGAAGTTCTATTCCGAACCCACTGTTCGACGTTATGGGCGTGGCGGCTGGCAGCATACTCTACCCTGTCCGTAAATTTTTATTGCTGGTCTTCATCGGCAAGACCCTGAAATTTACATGGGTAGGATTAAGTTGCTACTACGGGGCAACATGGTTCTAGGCATGTTCCAGGTAGTTTGTATATAACTTTCTCGCTGCGTAGGCTGCGGCAATGGCGACCAGTGTAAAAGCAAATAAGCGTTTCATTCTTTCCTAATCTTCCTGTATATCCAGCGAACCTTTACTACAGGGTAGCCTATAACAAACCAGACCTTTCGCAAAACCCACCGGATTTTTCGCAAGACCCAGCCTATCCCAGCCCTTATCTTCTTGACGAACATGTAGTCACCCTGCTCAGGCCATGCTACCCAGGACAGGAATAAACCTACCTCGTAAAGCACAATCATGGGAACAGCGAGGAGTGTCTGGTTGAATACATCAAACGTGGGGGTAATGATGGCCGAAAGTACAAATGCTGCCACCGGAACATACTTCCGCAGTCCACGTAAGCGCAGGTAGGAAACGATCTGCATCTTGGCGAGCAGGTACATGGTGATAGGTAATTCAAATACCACGCCCAGCCAGAACACCATCGCTGTTAATAACGAAATGTATTCATCAAGGACTATGACAGGGACGGCAACCCCTGTACCAAAGTTAAGAAGGAACTGCAGGCCAGTGGGGAGCAGCACGAAGTACGCGAACGCAGCACCCAATAAAAAACAGACGACGGTCGCTGGTAGAAATATCACCAGGAACCGCCGCTGCTGAGGAGGAACCAGCGAGCTAAATAAAGTGTAGACGCTAACTACTACGACAGGCAGTGCTGTAAGGACACCCCCTCTGATGGCAAGCTGTATGGTTGCTCCCATCATCGACGTAGGCGAAGTGAATATAGGAAGGTTGCCCTCGAAAGGGGAGAGGTTTCCCCCTGCAGGAGCAAGCAGTAAGCCAAAGACGGCTTCCCTGTAATACCACGTACCGCCAGCACCAGCCCCAAATGTAAGAAGAATCCAGAACAGCCGTATCCTAATACGTCGCCCTAATATGCGCGAAGCAGTGCGACCGACTTCACCTATGCCCCTGTACGGGGCAAGCATTAAGTGTCCTTCTTAGTCTTTACTTTAGAGTTGCCTCTTCGCAGCCAGGTTGCCATCCAGCCACCGCCACCCAAAAGAACAACCGTGGAAGCAGCCACGATGCCTACTAAGACCCATTCATTCATAACTTTCCTCACTTCGAGTTATTTGCTCATCATTAGTAAGAGCGTCTATCTTGTTTTTTGCAACCAGGTTACTCAGTCGCAATCGTCGTACTGATTTTGTGAAGTCACGCATACCAGCCTTGGCCGTGACAGCAGCCCATGTATTTACAAACACGATACCGCGAGCTGCGCTGGTAGCTGAGTCGATTGCACCTCCAACCAGGAAGTCAAAGGCGCGAACAACTATAAACGAGGCCGCAATCGACCCTAGTGTATAGCCCAGCAACCAGCCCATTACTTATCCTTCTTCTTCTTACCTTCAAGAGACTCTAACAATCCATCGACCATCGAGAGCCCCTGAGATATGTACGATGTTACCATGTTCTGAATTGGTCGTAACCCTGCGGCTTTTGCTCGATCTTTAAGTTCGGCAAGAGACTCGACAAGTTCACTGGGGCTTATCCCATCCTGTCCCTCGATGGTCAGCAGAGGCTTCTCTTCAACGATCACCTCTTCTACTACCGGAGCCTCTTCTACCACGGCTTCTTTTACAGCAGTAGGACTCTCAGTGCCTGGGGTATCTGTTGGGGGCTTTGGTTTGAAGTCATTGATTTCCATTACTTACCCTTACCCTTCCCCTTCTTCGTACCCTTCTTTGGTGGACGGCCTTTCTTACTTCCGTAAGTACCTTTACCTTTTGGCATAATATCCTCCTAAATGGTTATTGCCAGATAGTTAATCACATCACCGTTAGTTCCAGCGTCTGCATAGAAATCGGAGAGATCACCGGGAGCCTCTTCAGCATCATGTCTGAAAGTAAAATCCCTGGTGGTTCCCTTTGTTATGGAAGGGGTGTTGTTGCTTGCTACGGTGGAGTCACCAACGTAGAGACTGCCCGTGTTGGCAGACGGTACGTCCAGCAGCAGGTACTTGATAGGGGTTGGAAGCGTGGTGAACCGGACTGCAGTTCCTGCAGATGCTACGGTCACCCTACCATGAATAATGCCTGCCATTACTTATCCTTCTTCGTTGCTTCCTTCTCAATGCTCTGAGTCATCTCAGCTCGCATCCTGGAAGCAGCAGCTATAAGTAACTCTTTATTGAAAATAGGGTCTATAGTCCGAACTACATCTACGTCCTGCATTGTTATCGTTATGTTGTTCTCTGTCGTCATATTAGTCCTATGGTTTAGTGAACTTGTCTTTCGTAGCCTTGACTGCTTTATACCAACTGCCTGTCTCGTCTAGCTTACCATTCGTTATATCGTGGAACAGCATGTCCAACTGGTCGCCAATGCTTGGGTAACTGCCGTCAACCATCGAGTCAGTCCTGAAGCTAGCGTAGTCTGCTGACGCTCCACCGTTTGCTATCAGTTCGTTACGGGCATCTCTTGCAGCACTAGCCGTTGCCCACTCATCTATCGTGGCGTTGAACTCAGAATCGCTTAGTGTCTCAGTAACACCGTTTACTACCCTCGTCAGCGACGAGTGCTTTGCTTTTAGAGTCTTGAGATGTTGTGCCTTAGTTGCCATTAGCTTACTCCGTACATATAGATTGTACCTGCGTCTATGTTTCCGCTATCAAATTTGAAACTTATCTCGTCTATTGCACTTGTTGTATTGATATATCCAGCAACGTTATTATCAATGGTAAAATCACTGGCGTATGCGTTGTTGCTTCTTGCCATGAAGTGCTTTACATAAGTGGTACTTGAAGGGTCATATAAGGTTAGAACCCCCGACACTGATTGGTCGGCATCGTTACCAGTTTCATAAGCCAAATCTTGATATGCAGTTCCCTGTGCTTGATCGGAAGTCCCAGCAGGGTCGTAACTCAGCGTGGTTGCACCGGTTGACTCCGAATGATAAGCAACAAAAATAGTGCTGGTGATTGTTTCATTGAAACCACTCCCGGCACTTGCGTTGAATTGAACGCGAAAATCAACAGTATTAGTCGCAGGGTGCATGTTCACGTAATGGAACTCGTACACCGGATAGGTATTATCCATGACTACATCGCTAGTTCCATCCACGAAATCAAGTGTTGCCGAACTGGATGCTGTTAAAGATTTAATAAGTGTTTTAGCCATTATGATTTCGCCAATCCGTACATTTTGATTACTCCTGCGTCGATGTTGCCTGATTCAAACTTGAAACTAATTTCGTCTATCGCACTTGTAGTATTGATATATCCTGCTGCATGACACTCCATAGTGTAGCTATCAGCGTGCATACCATTTAGTCTGCTAACAAAGTGTTTAACGTATGTCGTACTTGAAGGGGCGTATAAGGTTAGAATCCCAGAAGTTGCCGCATCATTAGCACTGTCTACTCTATCGTATAGAGTCTGATATGCAGTCCCCTGTGCTTGATCTTCAGCCGTTCTATACCCCAGATGGGTAGATGAATCACCTTCGTCGTGCCAAGTCGCAAAAAATGTAGAAGTTATAGTTTCGTTGAACCCTGATCCTGCCGCAGCATTGACCTGAAACTCAAAATCTTTATCATCTGTTTGTGGGTGGATATTCGTAAATATGAACTCGTATACGTCATAGGTGGAATCTATACCCGAAGTAATGTCAATGCTGGAACTTGCCCCAAGAGAGGCTATATCATGCGTAGAGATCAGCGTATGAGCGTCGGTTACAAGGCTGACATCTTGATTATTAACTTTCTGCCCGTCAGCAAAAGTAATCGAATCTAACTTTGAGATGTCGGCTACGGCTACATTGTTTATTTTGCTAATATCAGGCAAGCAATATCTCCGTCCCTGTGAAGTTTACAAATACCGTATCAGCAGTCAGGACTACTCCAACTTTCTGAACCGTATCTCCTGCTGCTGTTGGGGCAGTTGTTGTTATTCCAAGAACGTCTGAGTTTGCAGTAGATGATGCAGGATCTAATCCTATAAATACATCTGCTCCTGCTGTGAAGTTATATGTTTCGTCATGCCAGATTCCCAAAAGTAGAATCTCTGCCTCACCTGCCCCACCGGAAAGGTCGGTTGTATTTATACCGATGGCTGGCATAGAAGTTGCTGCATCTGCGTCTGCCGCTGCTACTGTTCCTGCTCCGCTTATATAAACTGGAACACCTTTTGCAAGAGTTGTTGAAGAAGTAATTGTTACGGTTACGCCCGTTGCTGCATGGTCTGTACTTGGAAGGTCATCAGAAAAATTAAGTACGCCATCATTGCCAGTCGTAAATCCTGCTGCCGTAATTGTCCCTGTCGTAGTGTCACTAGCATCGTTCTTTAGGAAGGCATCGTCAACATTTAAGGTGTTTGTAGATAAAGATATATTTGTGCCAGCAGTAAGCGCAGTCTTGGATACTGCTATTGCAGCACTAGCGTTTACGTCAGCGTCTACAACTACACCGGATGCTATCGCCGTTGCGTTCCCACTAGACGTTACATCTCCTGTCAGGTTTGCGTTGGTCGTTACGGTATCAGCGTTACCTGTTAAAGCTCCTTCAAACGCACTCGCAACCAAAGTTCCTAATGTAAAACCAGAAGTTGTATTTACTGTAGTTGTAGGTACTTCATGGCTATTTCCAGTTGTTGCAAATAATTTCCATTTATCTGAATCACTTTGATCTCTAAACAACCCGGAATACTTAGTACCACTATCTACATATTTGCCATAAAAACCAACATCAAGACTATCTCCACTATTACCTGTAGCTAAAGCGATCAAGGGATCTTCTACAGACAGCGTTGCAGTATCAACAGTTGTTGTAGTTCCGTTGACAGTTAGGTTTCCAGTAACAACTACCGCGCCAGCAAAAGAAGCCGAAAGATCGTCACTAAGAGTTAGGGCAGTCGCCAACGAATTCAGCGAACTACCTGAACCTCCTGCATTAGCAGTTTGGAAGATAATATCTCCACCTGCTCCAGAGCCTTTACCCTGACCGCCTTGGAACGTTAATGCCCCACCAGCTATATTGTTAGTCGTTCCAGCCGTTGTAGCACCTGCCGACATAGTTAATGCTGTACCAGCAGCATCGTGGGCAGAAGCGGTTGGAATTAGTTTACTACTACTGAATAACAGAGTGCTTTCTGCCTGAATTGCAGATGTTCCATTACCAGTTAGAACAGCATTTGTTAGGAGAGTAGACACGCCAGTACCACCATGAGCGACACCTACATCTGTACCTTCCCAAACACCCGTTCCGATCGTGCCTACTGTTACCAGGTTAGCGGTACTTGTTATAGCTGCCTGAGTACCTCCTGTAACGGTAGCTGCCGTACCGGACACATTACCTGTCACGTCACCAACAAAAGCCGTGGATGTAATACTGGTCGCACCAGTTACTACACCAGCATCAATACTGATTGTTCCATCAAGGAGAATTGCTGAACCTGATGCTGGCTCTATGTTGATAGCAGCCCCAGAGTCCAGTGTCAGAACCCCTGCTGAATCTATGTCAACAGTTCCGTCTGCTGTTATTTGAATGTTCGCAGCAGCAGCAGCGTTATCAGTAGTTACAAGAGAGAAAGCACCATTGGTTGCAGCAGTCATTACTACTGTGTCATCGGTGCTTGGGGTAAATGTAAGAACCCCGCCATCCAACGTTGTGCTGGTATCCAGGACAATCGCTGACCCAGAAGCAGGAGTTATTGATAATGCACCAGCAGTTGTGGAGATGGTTCCTGCATCTGTAAGGGTAATGTCACCCTCAAGGAACAAGTCCTGCCACGCTGCTGAAGCAGAGCCTAAGTCATATGAGTCGTCAGCAGAAGGTATAAGGTGTCCCGCAGGTGTCCATGTTGAGTCCCACGCAGGTATGTTTGATCCACCCATCGTGAGTACGTCATTCGCTGATCCTCTTGCCAGACGGGTGAGCTGCGTCGCAGACGATGCGTAGATAATATCCCCGGTAGCCTGGGAGTCTAAGACGTGACCACCAACGGCCTCGAACTCAGTTTGAGTTAATTCAGAGCCTACTGTTTTATGTTTGAATTCGTTAGCCATACCGCTTCCTTAGCTGGTTAAAACCTCTGTGAACTCTAGATCAAATACCCGTACCTGGTCAATCGGAGTACCCCTCAAAGGGTCTACTCTCCCCGATACAGTCCGGTCTAAATATTTTAGCGTAGCGTTCAAACTTTCCCCATCAGGCGTGACAAGCTGAACGAACGGCTGCTGCCTCAAAGTCGTCAGTTTACTGATATCCGCAGACCTGAGGGTAGTCTGTGGAACACGTCTTAATTGTAATGTCCGCCTGTCTCCCAGACGAACCGATGCCTTGAACCTTCGTATGTCTGTCTGGTTCCAGACCGTATTCAACACTATCGAAGTGACTGTTGGTGGGTCGTCACTATTAGAGTCCGAAGTAAAACTGAGCCTGAACCTGATCCTCTTAAAGGTCACGGGCGTAGATGTGACAGATGCTTTTACTTCCTGCGGAGAGGTGTCAAAGACACCGTCGTCACCCCATAACGTCCAGCCACTCCCATCATCATCTGTTGAGTCATCCTTCTTGTAATAGACGGTGACATATTTCTCTCCAGAAGTAAGGTTTCGAGACCCCAGGGTCAGCTTACTTGCAGCCTTTTCAACATCGGGATAGTTGAAGTCAATCCACGGGGTGAAAAACTCTCCGGTCTTCCTGACAGCAATAGTTGCAGAGCGTCGCGGATTCTCGTTATCCCTTGGGAGTTTCAGCCTGTAAATTCTAGGCACATCCTCATCTGTTGCGTCGATATTGTTATCTGTAAATGACCCCATTGCGAACAGGGACGAATTAACTCCGTCATCGAACCTGCCTATCTGGTCAATCTGAGACAGGGTAAACGCGCTGATCGTATGGACAATAACGTCCCTGTCAAAGTCAGCAGCATCCTCAGGCTTCTGGCTCTTGATAGTAAGCAGCCTTACCGTGGTTGAGATACCAGCCGTACTGAAACTGAAAGGAAAGGTATACGGGAATGAATTCAATGTACTTGCAGCATTGTCAGCAAGGGCAATGAATACGTTAGACCTGTCCTGCGCTATTGCGGATACCTCACCACCAAATCCCTTGAACGCTGACGCTGTAAAGATATGCGTCAACTCGCTCCAGTCATGTATCGGTGGCTGGCCTGTTGGAGATATGCGCCAGAAAGTCTGCTGACCACCTGATGCCCATATAGCACCACCACGTCCTATCGCCCGACGGAAGTTGTTGGCTGAAGGGAAGAAGTTGGAGTCAGGCTCTATGTCCCTGAACCTGTTAATGCGCCTGTCGTAAACATATAAGCCGTCTTCCCTGCCGACATAGGCTGTGCCAGCACCGGAGATCAGGCTGGTAGTAGTCCTGTCAGGGTCTCCTACCTGTATCTCAGCACCCCAGTTAGCAGTATCGGACGGGTCTACCGTAAGTGATGCCTGGTTGGCACGGGTCTTCATCAAAGCCCAGTCGCCACGAGCATTCAGAACACGCGCTAACTTATTTGCAATACGTGAGTTCCCTGAGTTAGTCGAAGGGTTAGAGAACGTGGCTCCGTCACCACTTACGAGATAGTTGGTAGAGTCCCCCCTGCCTACAATCAGGTTGCCTCCATAATTTTCAATGGCTGTAATCTCATATGTGCTATCAAGATATACAGGGAGCCATGCGTCATTGCTCTCGTCCCACTTGATTACAGAGCGTCCCATCGAAGCATAATAGCCGCCCTCAAACTCTATTGGCCTTGAGTTGAAGGCACTGCCGCCAGCGAGAACTACGGCAATGTCATCAACCCTGAACACGTCGTCGTCTACAGAGAGAGTAAAGGTAAATTGAACTGCAGATGTACTACCGTTAAGAGTTCTTGTGGCTTTAAGAAGAGTCCAGTCAGTAGCTGTAGAGGTAGAACTATCCGTACTTCCTACTCCATCTGCAATCGTAGCTTTTATATTTCCTGAGCCAGACACACGTTTCGCATAGGCAACAAGAGTCATTTCCCTGCTTGCAAGAACCGAATCTGTTCCAAGGTAATTCTGAGTACAGGTTCCACCCGCAGAAGTGGCGGCTATATTGAGAGAGTAAGAACCTGATCGAGCATCAGAGTTCACGGTAACAGTGGTATTAGAGCCATTAGTCCACCCGGTTGTCGCACCTGTCTCTAATCTTCCGTTCTGAACAATAGCATCCACTTGATGTTCCTGATACCCCGGAACCAACTCGCCATCGAACATGGCAAGCACACCGTCCGTGTAGCCATACTTCGGAAAGTCAACAAGGTCTGTAAAGCGTGACGCACCAAAACCAAGATGCCAATCGCTCTGAGAAACAACACGACCGAACTCAGGAGACTGAGCCGCATAGTTTACGTCTCCCTGTGGCTGCGGAGGCGGCGTTGGAGAGACGATTTCCTCCTCCCACCCACCGGGACGGTTTGGAGCGTCTCTCCAGAGAGACAATCGCACCTTATTAGTGCTGCCATCAGCATTAGCTACGGTTATATCTGCGTTTTTACCTGCGGTAGCCATTAATACGCTGGAACCTTATACATGGACATGGCTGACATTGCGCCAGCACCTTCGTCAACACGATTCTTGTAATGTCTCCACCTGCGCTGTGCAGCATTGAGACCTTCTTCAGTGAACTGGTCGATATCACCCTGTAAGAAACTGGTTGCAGCATAGGCATACAACCTCTGTAATTGCTGACCGTCAATCTCCATGGTGTCACTGCCTGAAGAGAGACTCGACAGCAGTCCCATCCCAACGATCACAAGCTGCTTGGATTCTGGAATGGTGTAAGGAATGATGATGTCGTCACCTTCCTCGCGCCAGTTAGAGATAGGCTGGGCATGTAATCTTGGAGATTCAGATGGGCCTGATACTGCTATAAGTTCATCTGCATATATAACTAGGGCAGTGCCTGATGTCGCGTGTACTCCAACCCGGACAGAAGACGATACGTCCCCCAAGTTAGTAGATACGGTCAGACGTTCCCAACCACTTCCACTGTGGGTAGAACCTGTAGTCGCACTTCCGCTGTCCACGCTTATTGCAGCAGATACACGGGAAGCAGTCTTACAGTAAACCCAGACCGATACGTTCAGTTCCTCACCGTCATATGCAGTAGGGCTGGCAAATGTCATGTAAGCAGTTCCCACACTGGACGCTCCAACTACCATCTTGCCTGACTGCTGTCCTGCAAAGACCATGTAGTTGTCAGGGGAAGTAGTCTCTTCCTCTGCTGTAAGCGTGATATTGCTCGTTGACCAGTCAGTCGTCACCGTGCTGTTCTCAAAGTCACAGTTCAGAGTTCCGACTATATTATCCCCGTAACTTGCGGCATCTAACCGTTCCTCAACATATATCTTCCTGACAAAGCCTTGCTGGATACTCGTCGGACGAGCATAGTTGCGCTGCTCCGGGTGTCCGGTATGAGTCCTGTCCTGAACCTTCTTGTAAAGGGAAGGGAATGCCTCCTGACGGGCATCATTCAGATGATCGGTAAGGATTGCAGGGTCGTACCTGTACAACTCGAAGTTCTTGGAGCCAGACTCTGCGGCAAGGTTTACTCCCCTGAGGTCTAATGCACCTGAAGAACCAGTGTGGTCTAAGACGCTGCGAGTAGTGCCATCATTCTCTGTGCCAAGAATTCGGGCAAAGGTATCGTTCAGGGTGTCATCGTCTTCAAAGTAGGCGGTGAGCCCCGTGGATACCAGAGCTGTACTCGTTGTGATATTCGTGGTGGTAGCAAAGCTACCTATATAGGCTCCCATGTAACGAGCAAACTGAGGAAGCATTGTATTCAGCGTAGTTGTGGTCATTACTCATCTTTCTGACGCTGTCTATCTTGAGAACGCTCAAACATATAACCGACTTCAGCGTCGGTCATTACTTTATTATGTGTCGAAAGCAGCCCTGTTTCACCATCTTCTTTCAGGTAACTCAGTTCCCATAATCCGGTAGCAGGGTCATAGCCCATATTTGCGGCAGGGATTTTCGACATTATCTTTTGGTTACGAACCTTCGCCCTGCGAACATCCTGATCTTGATCGGCCTGCTCACGGGCAGCCTCATAAGCCCTGTCACCAGCCTTCGTGTCAGTGGACACTCTGGCAACCGTATCTGCTGTCATAAGGGCAAGAGATTCCTGATCTCCATACCCCAACATGCCATCAGGCACGACTACAGTTCCATCAATACGCCTACCATCCCTGGTAACAATACTGCTGGGGGCTTCAACCTCTGCCCAGCTAAGTTCAGGAGTAGTTTTATTGATGATCTTGTCGTTTGCCTTAACCAACGGTATTCAATCCTGTTCCTGCGTTTGCAACCAGATCAGCAGTGCCTGTGTCGGTAACAAACTCGATCGAACCAAATCCGCCGAATCCCCTTCGAGCCATCTGCTTCCAGGGTTGTCCGCCTACTACTACCGCACCGTACCTGATGGAACGGTTTAGTGGGTGAATTGAATTCAAGGTTGTAGAAGAGTCGAGGGCGGCACTAACCTTGAAGCGAACCCAGTACAGTGGGGTATTGAATACCTGACCCGTACCTGCAAATGTGCCGTCCCAGCTTTTCTCCGTCTCGATAATAGTCCTGAGGGTCTTTGACTCCCAGTCAGAAGGCTCTGTCCACGTTACGCTCGCGTCCTGAGCAAGGGCTGCACCGCCTGAAGCAGTGCCATCCGTCTCTGCAATATCGCTCCACGCAGAGCCGTCCCAGTAATCGCCTGTCATCAGCGACGAAGTGCCGTTTACAGCATCTACATCGACGGCCAGTCCGCGAATAGGAACAGCACACCCAACAAACAACGCATCGCCATTAGCGAGCGTGTCCTGAGAGGACATCGTCACATCTGTAGAAGCGTCATCGTCCTGAGCGTTCTCTGAATAGTCAGTCCAACTAGCACCTGCGTCCTGTGTCTTAAGGACACTGATCCAAGGGTTTATTGCAAACTGGACTACAGTAGCACTAGAAGCTGCATTGTGTGCTTCCAGACTTACGAACTGTGTGTTAGTAGGCAAGCCTACCGTCTTTGCGGAACTTGTTGCAGCAAGTCCGCCAGCGGTATAACCAGCACCACGAACTTCATAGTTGACTGCTGGATTCGTTTGAGTAGGCATCTATGACCTCTTTCTCTTGATTTATGCCGGGGGGACAAGCCCCCCGACCTTATTACTAACTGCTAACAATATACAGCGTAACTGCTGTGGAAGACGTGCGCCTCCAAACCAATACTGCTGCCTCATTGATTAAAACAGTATTTCCCGTATCAGCCACAGTTACCCCTGTTCCCCCAGCAAACGTACAGGTCTGGTCACCGTCGTTGATGTAATAACTGGTAATGGACTCGTTGTCCTTACCCAGAGGTACGTTAGCGATGATGTTCGCTGCGGTATCTGACGTAACTGTTCCACCGCTACTGGCGGATGTGTGGACGTTGATACCAGCAAGAATATCTGCTGCTGCCAGCGTCATGTCCGTTGAGTCATCGTCTACAACTGTAAGAATTTCTGTGTTTCGACCTGAGCGAGTCGTTACGGCGGCATCGCCTACGAATTCGATTGGGTCTATTGCGTTCATCTTGGGCATAACTGCCTCCGTATGGCGTACCGCTTATTTGCAACGCCTGCGCCTAGTGAAAGTAAGTTGGGCGGGAGCCGAAGCCCCCGCCCTGAGAATCTGATTACGCTTCTGTAACACCAACTACCTGCCAGCCAGCAGCGGCTGAAACGCCGTTGCAGACTAGAAGAGCAGATTGATTCTGGTCAATCACAACGACCGTCGTAGACGAGTCACTCTGCTTAACCGTGATTGCCTCTGCAGCATCTGCTGCATTAGTAATCATACATTCGCCACCCTGAGTACCTGTCCCTGACGGCATATCAACTTCTTTTGCCCCAGCAGGGTCAAGATTCTGGTGATATGCCGATGCGGCAGTCAGTACAGTAGGATCGTCAGTCAGAGTCTCGGTGTTCGCATCTTTAATGCGAGGAATCCCGATGCTCATTACGAGCCTCCAATTTCTAAACTTGTTTGATTGTTATTAGCCTGTTCAGGTTTAGCCTTGCGTGACCCTGCCTGCTCACCCCTCTTACCAAGGTTCTTGCGGCCTTTCGAGGCTTCAATCGCAGACTCGTAGTCTTTGAGAGCCAGCGGAAGAAATCCGCGCTCTAGTGCGGTAGCGAGTTGACCGGGGCGCACATTGTGGATAACAGGCGAATAGGTTCCATCCTTTTGGGGATGAAGAATGTAAGCGGAATCCCCGGAAACAAAAGTCAGTTTATTGAGGGCTTCCTCAATGTCGCCGAAACGACTCTGAAACTTATCCAGTACCTCTGCAAAATTTGCATTGGCACGAGCGCGCTGGCGAACTTCAATCGCCCATTGCTCCAAGATAAGTTCCGGTGGACTTGTTACCTGAGTTACCACTTATCTATCCTTTCGCTTTCCTCGTTTACCACGTTTACGCCGACGGCTGTTTTTGACGCCGGGAACCGGGGCTACCAGTTCCTGTTTGTCGGGCAGTTCCGCAGGCAGGGTCTCTGAATACGCAGGCACTGAACCTCCGGGGGCATAGTGAATAAGTCCCGGCTGTCCGGGTATCTGTACCCACTTTGCCCTTTCACCTTCATTTACCGGACGAACTTTAGCCAGCATGTACTGCTTGTCAGCAAGCGGAACACGAAGTTTATGTCCATCTGACGTGTCGTACAGCCAGCAACAGTTTTCCTGTTTATCTTCTATTGCAACGCCGTAGTTATCGCCTTGGCTTACGATTCTGTTTCCTCGAAAGGACTGTGAATCCTGCCATTGTTGTATAGGTGAAGTAGTCAAAGGATTAAGAATTAGCTAATAGCATCTGTCGCTGAGTAAGCCTCAACAGCCCACTCGTCAACAATTTCAGTTTCGCCCCAGACACCAACAGTAACAATGTCACTGCCGCGGGAACGAATGTCACGGTCGTCTTCGGCGTCAATCTCCTGCGCCATACAAAGCGCAAAAGCCTGTGGAGCAAAGACACAGCCCTTGGAGTCACCAGACCCATCACGGGAGATGACACCAGAGGAGTAAATCTGTACTCCAAAGCGAGTTTCCTGACCACGCCAGTAGTTGTTGATGACCTCGTCGGACGGGCCACTTGGGCGCGCACCAGCAGCCATAGTGGTAGAACCACCTGCCTGCAAACCAGAGTCATCTTCTACCAGACGACGTATTTGTTCCGGGTGTAATACTGCGTTCACTCGACCCCCCGGAGCGGGGCCAAATGAGGAGTTGTTGTCGGTCTGTAAGTAAGCCACTGCGCCAGCAAGCTGTCTGAAACCGAAGTTAGAGCCAGCACCCGGAATTGAAAGTCCGGTAACTGAGTCGAAGAG